>FLNX01003301.1_pt1 | contig 118692 bp, 103 predicted proteins | sample 1140341 | NCBI WGS metagenome assembly FLNX01 (sample SAMEA3878208, study PRJEB12797) | bioreactor metagenome | biome: Moose rumen | place: Sweden | collected 2011-10
TTTTTTTTTGCTGGCTGCCTAAATAAAATTGCCTATACTAACCGTAGCACTTGCACGTGTTGTGAGTGCTCTCTCTTCTCGTGTCATGGATATTACAACAAGATATAAATAACTGAATACTAACATATAAACAAACTATATTATTTCGTATGAAAAAATATGATTGTGCGGAGTTTAACAATAATAATGTGAATATCAATTGATTATTTGTTTAATTCCTCATTTCTTAACAAATTCTACGCGGCGGTTCTTGGCGCGACCTTCGTCGGTTGAGTTGTCGGCAATCGGGTTAGTCTGGCCTTTGCCTACGGCAGTGAGGCGGTCAGCAGCGATGCCCATCTCCACACGTTTGTTCGGTTACAAAATTACAACATTATTTTAATAATTTCGCATATATCGCATTTTTTTTGCATCTTCGTCCACCTTCAACCATTAACCATTACCTCTTATTTTGCTCGGATTTTTGTTGATATAGTCCTTCCAACCGCTGTAGGATTTACCTGTTGATAACGGACGGTTGAGTTGCAGATAGTGGCAGTAGGCACAAGCCAATGCGTCTGTGGCATCAAGTTTTTTAGGCATCATCTCATCGGGGATATGCAACATTCTGCGAAGCATGTCAGCCACCTGCTCCTTTGCCGCCGCACCATTGCCGGTTATCGCCATTTTGATTTTCAACGGTGCATACTCACTGACAGGCAGGTCTTTAGACAATGCCGCCGCAATAGCCACACCCTGACCTTTGCCGAGTTTGAGCGTGGACTGTATGTTCATTTGCACGAACTGCGACTCAATAGCAAATTCGGTTGGACAATACTTATCAATAATCTCTTGCGTGAAGAAAAATATCTTTTGCAAACGGGCATAATACATTTCCTCCTTATGTAAATCCAAAACACCCATGGCAACGAGGTTCACCTTGTTACCACAGGTATGAAGCACTGCATAACCCATAAAATTTGTTCCGGGGTCAATACCGAGAATCATGTGTTCGTTTGTCATAGTAACTCGGTAAAATACTCTACATCATTTTCTTCTTTCATATCGCGCAAGAGGTCATAAAACCGGCGTGTGATTTTGATTCTGAAAATCGAACTCAGCATATTTACACGATTCTGATATATCTCATCGTGGATATTAAACTGAAGATTAATATCACCGGCATTATCTTTGCAATACTTCTGCAATTCAGTAATCATATAGTCATCAATATGGTTTATCGGCAGCGACAAGGTAATTGACTTAACTAATTTGTCTTTAACTTCGGGCAGTTGATTGGCGGTAAGCAACACTAATTCCCATTGTTTTTCGCCATCGGGTTTTGGTTTGAAATATGGTCGGTCCTCGCCTTTTTCCTGAATCTTGGCGGTGATATAAATATACATGTTAGGCTGCATAAACTTCGCAAAATCGCTATACTGCTGTCCAAAAACCGGCAATCGGTACGACCCTGCATAATCCTCGATAGTTATCATACCATACTGATTGTTGTTACGTGAAACGAGGTGGTCAACTTTGGTTATCAATCCTCCGAAGCGCAAGGTTGAAAGTTTGGTCAGCCGCGTGATGATATCGGCATCTTTTGGTGTCGGATTAGCATCAACCGATGACTGCTGATTGCCTTTTTCTTTGCGTAATTGGGCGGCTTCATCTGCGGCTCGGCGCGCGGTCTCGAAATTCTCAAGGTCAAGTGTGGTTACATTGCAAATCTCTTTCAATTCAAACTCGTACTCGTTGAGCGGATGGTCGGAGAGATAGATACCAATAAGGTCTTTTTCTTTGTTAAGTCTTTCGAGAGTCGTCCATCTTGGCATTTGCGGCAGGTCGGGTTTTTGTATCGCCACATCGTCCATTGCTCCGAAAAGGCTGTTCATGCTGAAAGCCTTGTCAGCCTGATACTTGTTGGCATAACGAACCAATATATCCAGCACATTCTCGCCTTTGGCTGTTATTCCCATCAGTTGCTCGCGATAGACATCAGTGAAACAGTCAAAAGCTCCTGCCAACGTCAGACTCTCAAGGGTCTTACGATTGCATGACGAGAGATTGATACGCTCCATAAAATCATAGATGGATTTATACGGACCATTCTTGTCGCGCTCCTTGATGATATTTTCCACTGCCGTTGAGCCTACTCCTTTTATTCCGCCAAGTCCGAAACGTATCTCTCCAGCCTGATTGACAGTGAAATTAACATCCGACTCATTGACATTAGGTCCGAGTACAGGCAGTCGCATAGCCTTACACTCGTCCATAAATTTGGTCACATCCGCAATATTATCCTTGCCGCATGTGAGGTTGGCAGCCATAAATTCTGCCGGATAATGGGCTTTGAGGTACGCAGTCTGATAAGCCACCCACGAATAACATGCCGCATGTGATTTATTAAAAGCATACGAGGCAAACGAAATCCAGTCCTTCCATATCTTATCAAGAATCTCACGCGGGTGACCGTTTTTCATTCCGCCTTCGATAAACTTCGGATAAAGTTCAGCAAGGAGATCGAGTTTTTTCTTACCCATTGCCTTACGCAACTGGTCGGACTCGCCGCGTGTAAAATCAGCAAGCAGACGACTCAAAAGCATGACCTGCTCCTGATAAACGGTAACACCATAGGTTTCCTTAAGGTATTTCTCCATAACAGGCAGGTCGTAGGTAATAGGCTCGACACCCTGCTTTCGGCGAATAAATTGCGGGATATAATCCATCGGTCCCGGTCGATAGAGAGCATTCATGGCTATCAAATCGCCAAAGACGGTTGGATGCAGTTCCTTAAGATATTTTCGCATACCCGGTGACTCAAACTGGAATGTGGCAACAGTCTTACCCTCTTGATAGAGTTTATAGGTCAACGGGTCATCAATAGGTATAGTATCAATATCCACGTCAATATTCTGACGTTTCTTGATATTTTTGAGTGTTTCCTTGATAATAGTGAGCGTTGACAAACCTAAAAAGTCCATCTTGATAAGTCCCACTGATTCCACATAATGCCCGTCGTATTCTGTTACAATAATATCTTTGTTGGTTGCTTTGTCTTTGACAGTAGCAAGCGGGGCGAATTTGGTCAGGTCGTCAGCACCGATTATAACACCGCAAGCATGTATGCCCACCTGACGTATCGTGTCTTCAAGTTGTGTGGCATATGTAATCATGGATTTAACCAGGGGGTCGCTGTCGTCATTGGCAAGTTGCTTGAACTCCGGCACATACTTGATAACATTTTCGAGGTTGACCTTAGGTGTCTTGGTATTGTTTCCCGCCACATTGTCAGGGAAACGGTCAGGGATGAGTTTTTTAATTGCATTGACTGTTGAGAGCGGAATCTGCTGAACACGTCCCACATCGGCGATACTTGACTTGGTCGCCATAGTGCCGTAGGTAATGATATGTGCCACATGAGTTGCTCCATATTTGTCAGAAACCCAGTCAAGCACTTTAGCGCGTCCGTCATCATCGAAATCCACATCAATATCAGGCAACGATATACGGTCAGGATTAAGGAAACGCTCAAACAGAAGATCGTATTTCAACGGGTCAAGGTCGGTTATCCGTAGGCAATAAGCCACTACCGAACCGGCAGCACTACCACGCCCGGGACCCACACTAACACCCATATCACGAGCGGCACGTATATAGTCTGACACAATAAGAAAATAACCCGGGAAACCCATGGTCTTCATTATATGCAACTCAAAAATAATGCGATCCCTAATATCTTGGGCAATATCATCACCATAACGTTTCACGGCTCCTTCCCATGTCAGTTTTGCAAGATAGTCAGCCTCTAATTTGATACGGTACAAACGGTCGTAACCGCCGAGTTTTTTGATTTTTTTCTCTGCATCTTCAGGGCTTAATACAACCTCACCTTTTTCATTCCGCGTAAACTCGTCAAACAAATCTTGTTCAGTAAATTTCTGTCGGTATTGTTCCTCTGTTCCGAACGATTCGGGGATGTCAAATTTAGGCATAATCGGGTCGGAATCAATATCGTAAATATCCACCTTATCGACAATTTCCTGTGTAGTAGCAATAGCTTCAGGCAGGTCCTCAAAGATTTGAGCCATCTCTTCCGGAGATTTGAGCCATTCTTGCTTGGTGTAATGCATCCTGTCCACATCATTGACAAAATGGTTAGTCGCAAGACAGATAAGCCTGTCATGTGCCTCAGCATGGTTTTGCTCTACAAAATGGACATCATTGGTTGCAACTATCTTTACTCCATGCTCTTTAGCGAGTTCCACAATTGCCGGAACAACGACTTTCTGATGTTCATAGACCGAAGTGTCAGCACCGGGAAGTGATGTCTTATGTCGCTGTACTTCAAGATAATAGTCGTCACCGAAAACAGACTTAAACCACTCTATCGTTTTGGCGGCTTCATCAATTTTTCCCTGCAAGATTTTCTGCGGCACTTCGCCGCCAAGACATGCAGAACAGCAAATCAACCCTTCGTGATACTGCTCTAACAATTGTTTGTCAATACGCGGACGATTATAAAATCCCTCCAAAAAACTTAAACTCACAATACGGCACAGATTATAATAACCTGTCTTATTTTTGGCAAGCAAAATGAGGTGCCATCCGCTCGAATCCAAGATACGTTCCCTACCCTCAATATCAATATACTTGACATCCTTATCCTTGTCGAAACGTGTACGACGGGCACAATATGCCTCCACACCGACTATAGGTTTGAAGGGTGTGTATGCATCAACTTTAGCTTTGAGTTGTTCCACTTCAACCGCCAACATTTCTTTGCGTCTCGGGTCGGTCTCTTTTTCCAATGCAGCCTTGGCATCTTTGAGTTTGGCTTTTGGCTTGCCGTTGACTGCCTTGACATAGTCGAGAAACTCTTTGATACCGTACATATTGCCATGGTCGGTCAAGGCTATTGCAGGCATACCGTAACCGACAGCTTTATTAACCAAGTCAGGCACTTTCGACATTCCGTCAAGAATGGAATAATGCGAGTGAACATGCAAATGGGTAAACATAAATTTAACTTTTTACTTTGTACCTTACAATTTGTCTATTGCAGTTTTTTATAGCGAATGCGTCGGGGCTGAAGAGCGTCCTCACCGAGACGCATCTTCTTGTTGGCTTCATATTCCGAATAGGAACCCTCGAAGAAAAAGACTTGCGAATCACCTTCAAAAGCGAGTATATGAGTACATATTCTGTCAAGAAACCAGCGGTCGTGAGAGATAACCACAGCACAGCCTGCGAATTCTTCAAGTCCGTCCTCAAGAGCGCGAAGGGTATTGACATCAATATCATTGGTCGGTTCGTCAAGCAAAAGCACGTTAGCTTCACTTTTCAGAGTCAGCGCGAGATGGAGCCTGTTGCGCTCGCCGCCGGACAGCATCTTGCATAATTTTTCCTGATCGGAACCGGTAAAATTAAAACGCGAGAGATAGGCACGGGCATTTATTTCACGCCCACCGACACGGATATAATCGGCTCCTTCTGCGACTGTCTGATAAACAGTATTTTCCGGATTAATATTAGAGTGAACCTGATCGACATAACCTATCTTTACCGTTTCACCGACACTGAATGTCCCGGCATCAGCTTGCTCCAAACCCATAATCATGCGGAACAATGTTGTTTTTCCGGCACCATTGGGACCTATAACTCCGACTATACCATTAGGCGGGAGCATAAAATTGAGGTCTTCGAAAAGCAGTTTGTCACCAAAGGCTTTTCTGACATGTTCGGCAATAATGACTTTATTACCCAAACGCGGTCCGTTAGGAATGAACAGTTCGAGTTTTTCTTCACGCTCTTTCTGGTCTTCATTGAGCAACCGGTCATAAGCTGCAAGACGCGCCTTACCTTTAGCCTGACGAGCCTTGGGTGCCATACGAACCCACTCCAACTCACGCTCAAGAGTCTTACGGCGTTTGCTCGCCTGCTTTTCCTCAATCGCCATACGAGTGGTTTTCTGTTCCAACCACGAAGAATAATTACCTTTCCACGGGATACCCTCACCACGGTCGAGTTCGAGAATCCAGCCTGCCACATGGTCGAGGAAATAACGGTCGTGAGTAACGGCTATGACAGTGCCTTCATACTGCCGGAGGTGCTGTTCCAACCACTCTACCGACTCAGCATCAAGGTGGTTAGTAGGCTCGTCAAGCAACAGTATATCCGGCTTTTGCAACAACAGGCGGCAAAGAGCCACACGGCGTTTCTCTCCTCCGCTAAGATATTCGATTTTTTGGTCACCATCAGGACAGCGCAACGCATCCATAGCACGCTCAAGGCGGTTGTCAAGATTCCACGCATCTGCATGGTCAAGCAGGTCCTGAAGTTCGCCCTGACGCGCTATAAGTTTGTCGAAATCAGCATCAGGTTCGGCAAAAGCGGCATTGATACGATCATATTCATTGAGCATGTCAACAATAGGTTGTACTCCTTCTTGTACAACCTCCTTTACCGTTTTTTGCGGGTCAAGTTTGGGTTCTTGTTCAAGATAGCCCACACTATACCCGGGGGAAAAAACAACCTGACCCTGATAGGACTGCTCCACTCCGGCTATAATCTTAAGCAAAGTGGACTTTCCGGCACCGTTGAGACCGATAATACCGATTTTGGCTCCGTAGAAAAAGGAAAGATAGATATTATTGAGAACTTTTTTCTGTGGGTTAAAGGCTTTGCTTACCCCCACCATTGAAAAGATTATTTTTTTATCGTCAGACATATTTAAACCGGAATTTATTAAAATTGGGATTTTATTTGCGTTGTTACAATATATCAGTAGTATTCTATTTCTCTTTTCCAAACAAAAGTCGGAAATTCAACTCCGGCAGAATCAGTGTGATAAGCTGTTTTACTAATCCAGTTGCCACATTCGTCATATTCATAATGCGCAGGAACTGAATCAACAAGCAATTCTGTTGACTCGGAATAGACAACCCGTCCGAGATGGTCATATACAGTCTGTTTCGTCTGATTTCCTGCCGAATCATACTCATAGAGAATAATCATATCGGTATGATTGTCAGCATCAACAGACAGCATCTTAACCAAACAGCCTCTGTCATCATACTCAAATACATTGCGCATAACAGGTTTGTCTTCAGCATCACGCATATCAGCCACGGTTATATTGCCCCGCTTGTCATGCTCGTAAAGGCACTGCAGATTCAATGCCCCTTTATCATCCACAGTTACGGCATGTGTCTTCAGTCCATTGCGGTCATAAAACACTTCTTCTGTATAGGTATAACGTCCGAAAAGCAAGGTATCACCCTGCTGCACTGCTTCACCCGTAGTTGTTGTGATATGTTTTACTCTGCCTTTAAGTTCGTCAGCTATCCAGTCGTTAGTTGCCAACCTGTTGCACGAAGTCAGACAAACTACCAACAGAGCATAAAATAAAAAACGTCTCATTACTCATACAAGTTATAAAAAGGGGCATATCTTCGGATATGCCCCTTTTGTTGCAAGGCATCATCAATGAATTTACCGCACCATAATTGCAGCTACGAGTGACAAGATAGCATAAAATTCAGGCAAAGCGGCATAAATCATCGTATTGGTCTGAACGTCATATCCGGCAGCCACGGAAGCTATACCGCTGGCGCATACATGCCCCTGACGGATACCGGAAAACAAGCATACAAGTCCAACGAAAATTCCTACACCGAAATATCTCAATCCGGCAGTTGCAAAATCAGCACCCATCCACATCAGGAAACCTACAAAGCCGTAAAGACCCTGTGTTGCGGGAAGAGCCGACAAAATCATGTATGTTGATGATTTGTCAGGATTTTTCTTCAAACCGCCTTCGGCGGCATTACCAGCTATTGTCGTTCCGTAAGCAGAACCGACTCCGGCAAGTCCCATCATGGCTGCCATGCCGAAATAACCTAATACTTCACTTAAAGTTGCATCCATTTCTTATATTTTTTAATTGTTATTATTTATTTACCTATAGTCACCTCAAAGGGTTGGTATTTCTTTCCTTTGCCTTCGTAACCTGAATTTTTAAAGAATTCAACAAAAGTCAGACGCAGCGGGTGTACATAAGCACCGAGTGCAGACATGCAGAGATTCAGCAGGTGACCGAAAATAAGTACTACGATAAAACCTATCCAGCTTCCGACATTAGGATTGTCACCTAATATCATCAAACCGAGGAAATTAAATGCATTACCTAACATCCCGCCTGCCAAACCGAGAGCATAAAGACGGACGTAAGACAACACATCACCTATCAGACCGGTAGCCACATTATATGTCTCCCACAATCCTGAACCAATATTAATCAGCGGATTGCGTCCCGGCGTGTTGAATATATATATTCCCAATGCCGAAACAGCACCTATGGCTATCAATACCCATTCTGCCACTTCTGCCGAGAACACATCGGTTATCATGAATATACCGATAATCAAAGCCCCGAGTATAAGCACTAACCACGACCATGTGTTTATATTCTTTTTCCAACCGAAACGTTTAGTGTAAATCACCGCCTTGATTATCATAGCAAGCGCGATATGGAATATACCGATACATATCGACAGCACCATTTTTGTATCATAACCGGCTATCTTGCTGTCAGAAGGTATCATACATGCTTTGAGCCAGTCAGGACACCACTCAGCCTGAGTCATATCGATACCGAAGAATGTGCCTAAAACTATGCCCACAAAGAATGTACCTATACCAAGAGCAATAATTATCGGTCCCAGACCTTCAAACATCTCAATGCGTATCTTCTCTTTCATGGTCAGCCAACCGAACAATATCAGCAACAGACCATAACCGGCATCGCCCATACACAAGGCAAAGAAGAAGAGGAAGAACGGAGCAACAATAGGTGTAGGGTCAAACTCTCCATACACAGGCCAGCCGTACATACGCGTCAAGGGTTCAAACATCCGCACAAGCCAATTATTCTCAAGTTTAATCGGTGTTCTGTCTTCTTCGGTCGGAACGGCTGTTTCGTAATAAACACCCTGCTCTTGAAGCATATTGTTGAGTCCTTCGACTTTGTCGGTCGGACAATACCCTGACAATAAACACACTTTTTCTTCCGCAGCAGATAATGTACACAAATGAGCCTTGTCCCAATCGGCATCCGACTGAATACGATTACGCAGGTCTATCAAGTTATTCAAATTGGCTGTAGCCCAATCAGCCAACTGACATTGCTCAATAGTCAACTCATATTGTTTCTCTTCAATTTGGTGTTGCAACTGTTCGGCATTCAATTCGTTGAGTGTTACCACCGTGGCTTCATCTATGCTTATCTCCTGCTTGTTGACGGTAACGAAATACTGTATTTTGTCTTCTTGGGTTACCTTGAAAGCATTATATTCAACTTCCCACTCCTGATTGAATTTGTCAGCCTTGCACTGGAAGAATTGCATAATATAGCCGGCATCATTAAGTTGCCTGATTATTTTGCTGTCGTAAACACCCCATACACGCATACGTTTCAATTCTGACTGCAAGTGCCGGATAGATTGTGTTGTTTTCGTAATGTCTGCTTTAATCTGCTCCATGCCGGACATCACATCGGCATCAACATAGTTACCGACAGAAGCGGGAATTCTGTCAGCAGGAACAAGTGCTTTAGCCTCCTTGATTTTTTTATCTAATTGGTCAACGGTATGCATCTTGTCACGCAGGCTGTCGTTACCGCCGACACCCTCAGGCAGTTCGTCGATATGAAGCACACCGACCGAACGAAGCCGCTCAAGAAAATCATCATACTGACGATGATAAACCAAAAAGGTATATTTAAGCATTTTAACTATCATAAGAACAAGACTTAATAATTAAGGACAAAAAATTCTTTAATGTAATTGAATGTCACGTGCGGGTACGGCATGAACATTGCCATATTCATCCGCCACTATAAATGTCCCGTCAGCAATCTTCTTATGTTCCAACAAACGTTGTGCCGTCAAATCCAATCCTTCATGCAATTTGTCGGTTGTAATAGCATCCGAATCAATCATTTTATATTCTCTTTTATTTGTTTCCATTTTTCATCGTCAAAAATCCGCAACTCGCCGTTAAGTGTCTCCTTACGGGCTATATCGGCAGTAGTGATTTTTGATTTGTCAATTATCGCCACATAGTCGCATGCCGGTAAATACAGTCTTACAAGATTCTTCAATCCGGAATAATATCTCCGCTCCACTACATTGTCGGATACATTATGCCCGCCCTCGCTCACACGCTGATGAACCCTTGCCTTGGCCTGCTCGGCACTTGCTAACCAAAAAAAGAACAGATGTACCTTATATCCGGCTTCATGCGCACTTCGAATCAATTTTATCAATGTACGTGCCGATAAGGTGGTTTCTATTGCAAAATCATTGTTTTTTGCCAACTGCTCGTCAATACGCTGCAACATCCTCCGACTTGCCTCTATCTCTGCTTTCTCGGGATTAAGCGGATTAATTATTGCCGCTATATCGTCAGAATTGATAAATTCCTTGCAATCCCAAATATTTCTCAACATGGCAAGCGACGCGGTTGATTTTCCTGCCCCGTTCGGACCTGCTATGATAAATAAGTTTGCCATCTGCTATCTTTTGCTTTTCACAATTTTCTGACTCGACTTGGAAAGGTTCTCCTCATCCTCCATAAATCGTCGTATCTTGCGTATAGCATCTTCATATCCTGGTATCTGGACTTTCTCAAACAGATTGACTTTTTGTGTGGTCTTTTTTCTTGCATACTCCAACCTGTGGAGTTTTTCGGCACATACCTCTCTTTCTATTCCTACTTGCGCAATGGCTTTCAGCAGATTGAAACCATCGGCATACCATTTGGGTGCGGAGAAAAGCGAAAACGGCTTGGTTGAATAGACAATATCCATCAACACCGGAACACTCACACCTGCAATTTTCTTGATTTCTATCTTCACATCATCAACATGAATCAGCGAAGTATCAAACTCCCCCCAAAGCGACATCATGTCATCGTATGACGCAATACGTTCTTGAGCCAACGCGTCAAGACGCATCATCTCGTCCTTGGCTTTTTTCACTTCAAGCCGCAACGCACTCTCTTTATTCTTTATCGTAGGCAAAGTGCGCTGACGCATCTTCAGATTTTTCTCCAATCCCTGAAGTGAAGTCTTGTTATATTGAAAAGTTATTGCCATAAACAGTTGAAGTAATTAGCTGAAAGCAATCAGCTGAAAGTAGAAAACTATTTCCAATATTTGTCAACTAAAGTCTGCTTGATATTTACCTCTTCGGGCTTGAAATGTTTTGCAAACAGTTGCCATGCGATGTCTAACATTTGGGTTGTATCAATATTTACATCGATGGCAAGTATCTTTTCGGAATAGTCCTTTGCGAAAGCAAGGCAGCGTTCATCGTAGTTGGTCAAGTCAAATCCGTTTTCAAGTTTTGTCTTGGCATTGGCGGCATCGGCATACAGACGTACCGAGGCATTCATTACCTGCGGATGGTCCTCACGGGTTTTCTTGCCCTGCGCTAATTGTTTGAGTCGCGAGAGCGAGCGGAACGGATCAATAATTACTTTACCTATGTCTGTGTCACGACGAAGGTAGAGCTGACCTTCAGTAATATAACCCGTGTTATCAGGGATTGCGTGGGTGATATCACCGCCTGAAAGGGTCGTAACTGCAATAATGGTGATTGAGCCGCCTGCGGGGAACTGAACTGCTTTTTCATATATCTTTGCCAAATCGGAATACAGCGAACCGGGCATGGAATCTTTCGACGGGATCTGATCCATACGATTGCTTACTATGGCAAGAGCATCAGCATAAAGTGTCATATCGGTAAGCAGCACAAGGACTTTTTCGTTTTTGGCAACGGCAAAATACTCTGCAGCGGTCAGCGCCATATCAGGAATTAGAAGACGCTCTACAGGCGGGTTTTCCGTAGTATTTACAAACGAAACGATACGGTCGAGAACTCCGGCATCACTAAATACATTCTTGAAATACAGATAGTCATCATTGGTCAATCCCATTCCGCCAAGTATAATCTTGTCGGCTTTTGCACGAAGAGCCACGTTTGCCATCACTTGGTTATACGGTTGGTCAGGGTCAGCAAAGAACGGTATCTTCTGACCCGACACAAGTGTGTTGTTCAAGTCTATACCGGCAATACCTGTGGCGATAAGTTCTGACGGCTGGCGGCGGCGAACAGGGTTGACCGACGGTCCTCCAATCTCCACTTCTTCACCCTCAATCTCCGGTCCTCCGTCGATAGGGTCACCATAGGCATTGAAAAACCTCCCTGACAATTGGTCACTTACCTTTAGTGTCGGTGCTTTACCAAGAAAGACAACCTCGGCATTGGTAGGGATACCTTCAGTTCCCTCAAACACCTGCAAGGTGACCTCATCACCTATTATCTTTACAACCTGTGCCAACTTACCGTTAACAGTTGCCAACTCATCATTGCCTACTCCGTCAGCCTTTAGCGAACATGTCGCCTTGGTTATCGCGGTAATCTGCGTATAAATTTTTTGAAATGCCTTTGCCATAATGATAATTAGAAATTAGGAATTAGGAATTTGTTTTTCTGCCAATAAGTCTTTGAGCTGTTTTACGTATTGCTCGAACTGCTCCGAACTGAACTCGGAATAATTGAGCTGCTTGCATATATTAATCACACGTTTGAAATAGTCAATTACATCAAGGAAATTGTCAAAATCATAATCATGGTCAACAATGTCGATAATGATTTCCATCATGTATTTCTGGCGTTCCAACGGTGTTACAGCATCAATTTTGTCAAATGCATCCTGCTGCAATATGACAAAATCTATCACCTCCGATTTCCAAAATGTCTCATGGTAGTCAACAGGCACACCGTCATCACCCAATATATTGATTTGGTCTTGAATCTCTTTACCGCGTTGTAAGATAGTCTTCAGATGGTTGACTTTGTCTATCCAGTCGGCACCGAGTATATCCTTTATATATGCGGCAAATTCAGGGTATTCAATATACTTGGAATAGGACTCAATCGGATTTACCGCAGGGTAACGTTTGCGGTCGGCACGGTTCTGCTCCAAGGCATAGAAACAACGAGCGGCTTTCTTGGTACCTTCAGTAACCGGTTCTTTCAAGTTACCGCCGGCAGGTGATACCGTTCCGATAAAAGTAATAGAACCCGGCTGCCCGTTCTTGAGATAAACATATCCTGCACGGCTGTAGAAAGCACCGATAATAGCCGACAAGTCCATGGGGAAGGCATCCTGACCGGGCAACTCCTCAAGACGGTTGGACATCTCACGAAGAGCCTGCGCCCAACGGGATGTTGAGTCTGCCATAAGTAAGACACGCAGACCCATAGAGCGATAGTATTCGGCTATCGTCATTGCCGTATATACCGATGCCTCACGAGCTGCCACAGGCATATTGGACGTGTTGGCAATAATAATTGTTCGCTCCATAAGTTTCCGACCGGTATGAGGGTCTTCCAATTCAGGAAATTCAACAAATATCTCCACAACTTCATTGGCGCGCTCACCACAAGCCGCCATAATAACAATGTCGGTTGCAGCCTGTTTGGATATGGCATGTTGTAACACAGTCTTGCCGGTACCGAACGGTCCGGGGATAAAGCCCGTACCACCTTCAACAATAGGATTGGCTGTATCTATGGTACGCACACCTGTTTCCAATAGTTTGAACGGACGCGGTTTTTCACGATAAGCAGTAATGGCTTTCTTCACCGGCCATTTCTGAACCATAGTGATTTCATGGTCTATGCCGTCCTTATCCGTAATGACTGCTATGACATCGTGTATCCTATGCTCACTTTCTGCCACGATAGATTTTACCGTGTATTGTCCTTCCATTACAAAAGGAACCATGATACGGTGGGGTTGGAAATTCTCCTCCACCTCGCCGAGCCACGATGCAGCCTCAACTATGTCGCCCTCTTTGGCGATAGGTTTGAACAGCCATAGTTTTTCCTCGTCAAGAGGGTAAGTATATTCACCGCGTTTGAGGAATACACCCTCCATCTTATCAAGGTCATTCTGCAGTCCGTCATAGTTACGGCTCAATAATCCCGGTCCTAAAGTAACTTCGAGCATATGACCTGTAAACTCAACATTATCGCCTACTTTCAAGCCACGTGTGCTCTCAAAAACCTGCACGAACACATTACTGCCCGTTACCTTAATGACCTCTGCCATAAGACGGGTTTCTTTGATGACAATATAGCATATCTCGTTTTGAGATACGGGTCCATCAACAGCCACCGTCACAAGGTTGGCTACAATACCCTTAACTTTACCTTTTGTCATTTATATTTACAATTTAATCATTACTAAAGTGAGTTGTGAGCAGATAGATGTTAAGCTTTAGACGATTATGTTTTACTCTGAACTAATCCGCCATTCTACTTGATACTAATCACCTGAAAGCCAATCAAAACTTCACATCGCGTTTCATATCGGCTACTATTTCCTTAAACACTTTTTCGCCCTGCTCTTTGTTCAGTCCGTTCCACCTATTGATTATCTGCGCTTGAAGGAAATAAGCCAACACATTATCCAACTCAAAATAACAAAAACGTGTCGCCTCTTCCAACCATTGCCAGCGCAACAGGTCGATAGCACGTTCACGTTCCATCAAATTATCTATTTCAGTCAGAGCAACAATCTCTTTCAAATCAGGCACTGCTACTGCAAGATTGGCATTCGTGGTCAAATTACCTTTTCGCAACATCTCTGCAACATCATTATCTCCAACGATAGCCTTTTGTATGTCATACCCGTGTTTGATACATATTGCCGTTGCAAGAACATTATTGAGATTGAGATTAAACTCAAACCAATTGCGTACGAAACTGTTTTTTGACTTCATCCCGTATTCATACAGCAACTGTGTACGATAATCCTCGTCAGATAATATATCTTGCCGGTCGGCATTCTCAAGCAGTTCGTCAACCAACGGGTCATCATATTTCATCTTAAGCAGACACAGTAACTGCCTATCACCATCTGTCAACTGTTCTTCGATGAGTTGCATGAGTTGGTCGAACGGCATACCGAGCTTCTGCCCGAGCTGCAAATCGTCAAGTCCTGATATTAAGTAAGCGTATCGCATATCAGAAAAGCAATTCTATTAACTGCGGACGGATATATTCTTTGAAATAAGCCACTAACTGTTCATCGCCGAACTCCAGTTTGTAGCCGCCTTTTTCCGGTATGATTACGAAATCGGTCTTTATTCCTTTGACCTCTTTTACTTCTATTTTTTTGCCTAATAAATCTTTCGCTTGAGCCGCAATCTGTTTGTTCAGAGCTTCGGCATCTTTGGCTTCAATGGTGACATTACCCTCTTTGGCTAACTGCGCTACAAGACCTGCAATCAGCTTCTGCATAAATGCTTTGTCAGCTGTAGCAGCCTTTACATTATCGTTTGCCAAGCGATCGGTCAGCAGGTTGGTAATTTCTGTTTTCAGAGCATTGACACTCTGGTCTGCAAACAACTTGAGTTCCGAGCGTGTGTTTTTATCAAGTTCCTCGGCTTTACGAGATGCCTGCGCTATAATCTGCTCTGCCTGCACTTTTGCATCTTCAATGACATGCGCCGCCTTCTGTTCGGCTTCAGCTACTATTCGGGCTGCTTGTTCATTACCGCGCTCAACTCCTTCTGCAAAGAGTTTGTCGGTCAACTCTTGAAGTCTTGTGTCCATACTATTTCAGGTTTGTTATGTTTAGTGGGTTGACGGTTGTCAGTCTTTTATCTTACAATACTTTCAATTTTTCAGACTGACATTCCGCTTGCAAAAATAATGTTTATTTTTAATAAATCCAAATTTTCCGACAAGTTTTTTTCAATATGTTTTCAACATAGACCGCAACATATCTGACAAAAAAAAATACGGACTTACCAGCCCGTATTTGTCCAATCAATTTCTTCTTCATCGTAATACTCTTCACTCTCTTCTTCCAATTCGCTGTCAGTGGGCAGAACATCACTTGTTACTATATGTCCGGAGGTTGTGATGTTCATAGCTCCGTTGGCTATATTATCGTCAGAGAGAAGTCTTATCTCTTTCAATGCCAGGTTATCCGGATCATTACGCGGTCCGACACCGCGATGTTGGAGCAGCGAATAGATACGTCCTTCGGCAAATCGCCCGTCAGGTTCAACCTGAACGGTAAGTATAGGTGCGTAAGCATTTATTCCTGTTACAGAGATGCCGTACGGTGTACAGAAATTACCGAGACTATAAGCTATGATACGATCCTTATAAACCTCCACGGCTCTGACCACATGTGGTCCGTGACCATAAACGATATCGGCTCCGTTATCAATGCAGAAATGTGCGAAAGTACGCAAATCGCCTCTGTTCTCGCCTCTGAATGTTTCGCTTTCACGTGGCAAATTGCGATGTTCCTTGCCCTCGGCACCCCCGTGGAAAGAGACAATAACTATATCGGCTTTCTTACATGCCTCATTCAATATACGTTTTACCTCGGTCAGGTTATTGATTTGATTGCAATAGAAATTAAAACCAAAGGCGCATACCGCCACTTTAACTCCCTTGACAGTTATAATCTCGAATGGATTCTGACGTTTGAGTCCTGAACAATAAATACCGTTATTTTTTAGTGTCTGAAGTGTGGAGTTAATCCCTGTCTCACCGAAATCAAGTGAGTGGTTGTTGGCAACGGAAAGGAAGTCAAAGCCTGCCTCTTTCAATATCCTGCCATAGTCTGTCGGCGTCAGAAACATAAACTCACGTCCGGCATTCCTCGGTGTGGCATTATCTGCCAATGTGGTTTCCAAATTTCCTAAGGTCATATCAACAGATTTGAACACAGGTGTAGCATCAAGGAATAATGTCTTGCCGTTGTCGGCTGTCAGTCCGCCTCCACGATATGTACTACCGGGCATAATATCTCCCACAAAGGCAAAAGAGACAGTGCGTTGCGCAAAAGCCACTCCGCAAAACATTAATACGCTGAATATTACATATTTCTTTCCCATTCTTTCTACTTACTGCCCAATACTCTCCGCTTATTACTTTCTACTTACATTTTTGGATTGTTTGTTGCTTTGAGAAACTCTATGAGATACAATCGCCACCATTTCCATGTATGTCCGCCGATAGTTTCCTGTATATCAACATTATATCCCTTTCGTTTAACTCTGCCTGCGAAATTCCATGACAAACTCCAGCTCACCCAGTCATTCTTGCCCATACGGATGTAATAATAAAAAGAGTTGTCAGCGGCATCGAAGTCAGGCACTTGTTTTTTCCATAATGTGGGGGAGAAAAGTCCTATACATGAAAAATAATCAGGTATTATCTTCGCAATGTTTGCCGCCTGATGCGCTCCGATACTTATTCCGGCAATGGTATGTTTTGATTTTTTGGGCGATATGCGATATTTGACGTGGACAAGGTTAACGAGTTCTTCAAAACTATCCTCAAACTCGGCTTTCATCAGCCTGGGAATACCTAATATATTATCGGTCATAGTTGTGGCACCGTCTTCGTCGGAGTTCATAATAGGATTGCTGTTCGGCATAACGATAATCAAAGGTTCCATCTCACCTCGGGCTATCAGATTGTCACATATCTGTGCCGTCCGCCCTAACGACAGCCATGCCATCTCATCGCCGCTTATACCATGCAGAAGATACATAATCGGATAATTGTGAGTTGTAGTATCATAATCGGGGGGGAGATAGACAGCGATACGCCTGTTTGCCCTGTATATCTCAGAATAATATTCAAAACGTTCAATCCTGCCATGGGGCACATCCTGACGTACAAACAAATCGGCTATACTGTCTCCTCCAACAACAAAAACGCTGAAATGCGAACCTTGGTTCCATGCGTCATCCGGATTAACAGGGTCTATAACATTATTAACAAAATCGACTATATAATCATAATTATAGCAATTGGGATAAACGGGATAAGGTGTTGTATATGACCATATTCCGGCAGAATCCTTCGACATTTTTACCGAGCCTGCCGATGTGCCGAAAGGAGTTGTGTCTGTCTCTGCGCCAAAACAGTCACTATGCAGAACAACTTCTACTGCTTTCGGTGCAAAGAGTCGAAATGTCACCCTTCGGTCTGAATGTATCTCGGGCGAAACCAATCCTTCAGGCGGCTCCGGCAAAGAAAAGGGTTCGTAAAACTGCTCGTCCAGTGCCAAAAGACAGTTTGCGAATGATAGCATAACAATAATATGTAATAATTTGTTTTTCAAATCTTCAAATCATCTATAATTCCTCCTCCGACAACAAGATTGTCCTTATACAGTACAACGGATTGTCCGGGTGTGACACCCCAGACGGGCTGCTCAAAATATAAGTCAAAACAAGAATCCGCATACCGTATATCAGCCTTTACGGGTTTGGTTCTATACCGTATTCTCGCTTCTACAACAGAGTCCTGCATGAGCCATTCGGGATCGGTGATATGTGCATTTACAGCGTGAAGACTATCGGAAAGCAAATCGTCATGTTCTCCGAGAGTAATTTCGTTTCGCTCTGCATCAATACGTGTTACAAAACGCGGCTTACCCAAGGCTATGCCTAACCCTTTGCGCTGACCGATGGTATAAAAAGGATAGCCACAATGTTGTCCTAACACATTACCCTGCGCATCAACATAATTCCCTTTTCCGCATCGTTCTTTGAAATCGGGAACCTGCTCTTCAAGAAATGAACGATAGTCATTGTCGGTAATAAAACATATCTCCTGACTTTCAGTTTTTTGTGACAATTCAACAAAACCGTGTTCTGCGGCAATTTGTCTTGTCTGCAGCTTGGTATAGCCGCCGAGAGGAAAGATTGTACGTTTGAGGTTGTCTTCGGTCAACATCCAGAGAAAATAGGTTTGATCCTTTGTTGTATCAACAGCATTGGCAAGGTAATAATGCCCGTTGCGCTGTTGTATTCGCGCATAATGTCCTGTAGCTATCATATCGCAGCCGTATTCATCAGCAGCATCAAGCAGCAGTCCCCATTTGATATATGAATTGCATAATACACAGGGATTAGGGGTTCGTCCGTGCATATATTCACTGACAAAATTGCTGATTACATGCTCTTTAAAGGGTTCACGGAAATCTATGATATGATGTTCAAACCCGAGTTTGTGCGCAAGATTACGCGCTTCCATAATCGACTCCACACTGCAACAGCCTTTTTCGCGTGCGATACAGCTCTCTTTTATAGTGTCAAATGTCCGAAATGTGACACCCACCGTTTCATGTCCCTGTTCACGAAGCAACATAGCACTGACAGCACTATCTATACCTCCGCTCATTGCCATCAGAATCTTCATACCATTGCCTCCTTGAATATCTCAGAAACGGTCGGGTGCGGGAAAATAATCTGTTCCAAATCGCTTATGTTCAGTCCTTGGCTTAATGCCATTGACATCAGTGCTATAATTTCCGATGAACTATTGCCTACCATAGTCGCACCGACAATCTGACCGTCAGGATGGTAATATACTTTGCATAATCCGTTTTCTGCCTCATTTTCAGCCACAAACCGTCCTGAATAAGTCATCGGAACTGATTTAACACACATGTCATGATTATCCGCTACGGTACAACCTATAGTTGCTATTTCCGGATTGGTATAAACAACTGACGGTACATTATTATATACAAGAGGTACAATCGGCTTTCCAAGGATAGCGTCTATGGCTGTTTCTGCCTGACGTGAAGCCACATGAGCCAACATAAGTTTTCCTGTAACATCTCCTGCCGCATAGACATTAGGCAATGAAGTCCGGCAATAATCATCAATATGTATCGCTCTACCATCATACTCCAGATTGAGTACGTCAAAAGCAGTGGTGATGATACGTCTGCCTACACACACTAAAATCTTATCGGCATCAAGTTCTGCCACTTCATCACCCTGACGACAGATTACCTTGTTACCATCAATACTCTCAACTCTTGTCCCAAGATAAAAACGTATCCCGTTTTTCTGATATTTGGTCATCAGATAATCGGTAATATCAGTATCGACATTGTTGCGAAGCGCAAGGACATACTTACAAAAGAAGAGAAAGTATTAGCTTTGAAAAACGCGTTGCGCTATTTTCACCCTAAACATCACGAGATATTAGCCAAGGAATTTGCTGATGAACTGCGGCAATACGGTCGCATATATATGTACCGTTTCCGTCCTTCATACGAGATGTATGCCCGTCCGATTGACGAATATCCTGCCCGTTCCCGTCAGGCAGCGGCAATCATGGCAATGATACAGAACAACCTTGATCCGCGCGTGGCTCAACATCCGCATGAACTTATTATCTACGGCGGCAATGGTGCCATATTCCAGAACTGGGCTCAATACCGTCTGACAATGCAGTATCTTGCCAACATGACAGACGAGCAAACCCTTGCCATGTATTCAGGTTTACCGATGGGATTGTTTCCGAGCCATAAAGACGCACCACGTGTTGTAGTTACAAACGGTATGGTCATTCCCAATTATTCAAGCAAAGACCATTGGGAGAGATTTAATGCGTTAGGTGTTTCTCAATATGGTCAGATGACAGCAGGCTCATATATGTACATAGGTCCGCAAGGAATAGTTCACGGTACTACGATAACCGTTATGAATGCCGCACGCAAACAATTGCAGAAACGTGGTCTTACGGGAACTTTGGAAGAACGGCGCGGCATGCTTTTCGTAACTGCCGGTCTTGGCGGGATGTCGGGCGCTCAACCCAAAGCGGGCAATATAGCCGGTGTGGTAAGCGTAACTGCCGAAATCAATCCTCTTGCCGCCGAAAAACGCTATCAACAAGGTTGGGTTGACGAACTGCACTATGAACTTGACGAATTGCTCAACAGAATACGCAAAGCACAAACAGACAGAGAAGTTGTTTCGCTTGCATACGTAGGCAACATTGTTGATTTGTGGGAAAAATTGGCAGATGAGAATTTCCATGTTGATTTGGGTTCTGACCAGACATCGCTGCATAATCCGTGGGCAGGAGGCTATTATCCCGTAGGCTATAGCCTTGAAGAGTCCAAACGCATGATGGCAGATGAACCTGACAAGTTCAAAGAAGCTGTACAAGCCTCATTACGCCGCCATGTGGCAGCAATCAACCGATTGAGTGACAGGGGAATGTATTTCTTTGATTACGGCAATGCATTCCTTCTTGAGAGTTCCAGAGCCGGTGCTGAGGTAATGAATTCGGACGGCACATTCCGCTATCCCTCATACGTTCAGGATATTATGGGACCGATGTTTTTCGACTACGGTTTCGGTCCGTTCCGTTGGGTATGCATGTCGGAAGATCCTGAAGACTTGCGCAAATCAGACGAATTGGCTGTTAAAGTGTTAAGCGAGATAGTAAAAGACGCGCCTGAAGAAATACAAGGTCAGATGTACGATAACATACACTGGATAGAAGAGGCGGGAAGGAACAATCTTGTTGTCGGCTCGCAGGCTCGTATCTTGTATGCCGATTGCGAGGGTCGCACAAAAATAGCCCTTGCATTTAATAATGCGATACGTAGCGGATATATCACGGCTCCCATTGTTTTAGGTCGCGATCATCACGATGTATCAGGCACCGATTCACCATTCCGCGAGACATCCAACATATATGACGGCAGCCGATTTACTGCCGACATGGCGATACAGAATGTTATAGGCGATAGTTTCCGTGGTGCCACATGGGTAAGCATCCACAATGGTGGCGGTGTCGGCTGGGGAGAAGTTATCAACGGCGGATTCGGCATGGTGATTGACGGTTCTGAAGACTCTGAACGTCATATCCGTCAGATGCTTTTCTGGGATGTAAACAACGGCATAGCCCGTCGCAGTTGGGCGCGCAACCAAGGAGCCGGTCATGCCATACTCCGCGAAATGCAACGCAACAGCAATCTGCAAGTCACTATACCATATCTCGCTGATGATGATATGATTAAAAGTATAGTAAACGAACTTTAAATGAAATTATATTCAAAATTAAGGGAAATACCTTTAATGTTTGTAAACCATTCTGATAATTTCTAATTAAACTCTATGCATATTATTTCTTTTGAGCCGCTGACAATAGAGCGGGTAAAACAAATTATTGACAACAACGAGTCCCTGCAACTTGGTGCAGAGGCGGTAGCGGCAATAAATAAATGTCGGAATTATCTTGACAGCAAGATGGAAGATATAGGGCGCCCTGTCTATGGTGTAACCACCGGTTTCGGTTCGCTGTGCAACATAACCATACCGGCAGAGGACCTCAGTCAGTTGCAGCATAACCTTGTTATGTCTCATGCCTGCGGCATGGGCGATGAGGTCAGGTCTGAGATTGTCAAAATTATGCTTCTGCTGAAAATCCAGTCGCTCAGTTATGGTCATTCCGGCTCGCAACTCATCACTGTACAGCGGTTGGTTGACATGTTCAATAACAATATCCTGCCTATTGTCTATCAACAAGGTTCATTGGGTGCTTCAGGCGATTTGGCACCATTGGCTCATCTCTCACTGCCGCTTATAGGCATGGGTGAGGTGTTATACAAAGGTCAACGTCACCAAAGTGCCGACGTATGGTCGGAATTAGGCTGGCAACCTATTCGTTTGCAGTCCAAAGAAGGTTTGGCATTACTCAACGGCACACAGTTTATGAGTGCTCATGCCACATGGTCACTAATCCAAGCCCAACGCTTGAGCCGATGGGCAGATATAATAGGCGCGATATCATTAGAGGCTTTCGATGGACGCATAGAACCATTCTACCCTCACAGCCATCGTCTGCGCCATCAGCCAGGACAAATGCAAACAGCCAACCGCATCAACGAACTGTTGGAAGGAAGCGAACTTATCAACCGCCCGAAAAAACACGTACAGGATCCCTACTCTTTTCGCTGTATCCCACAGGTTCATGGTGCAGTAAAAGACACCATTGAATATGTCAAAACGGTGATGGAAAACGAGATAAATTCTGCTACCGATAATCCAAATATATTCCCCGATGAAGATATGATTATCTCGGCAGGAAATTTTCACGGCGAACCGATAGCCATTCCTATGGACACACTATGCCTCGCCATGAACGAATTAGCAAGCATATCGGAACGCCGTATCTACAGACTTATTTCAGGTCAGCGCGGTCTGCCGTCGTTTCTTGTAGCCAAACCGGGCTTGAACAGCGGCTTTATGATTCCGCAATATGCCGCAGCAAGCATCGTAAGCCAAAATAAAGGACTCTGCTGGCCGGCAACATGCGACTCTATCCCGTCTTCACAAGGTCAGGAGGATCACGTATCTATGGGTGCCAATGCCGCCACCAAACTTGTACGGGTTATTGACAATACCGAGACTGTTTTAGGTATCGAACTTTTCAATGCCGCACAAGCATTAGAATTCCGCAGACCAATGAAATCATCGACAAAAATTGAACATATCGTGAGTGAATACCGCAAAAACATACCTTTTATATATAGCGACACATACATGCACCCGCTTATGGTAGCATCAAAAGAGTTTATCCACCGTGAAGACCTGTATTAAAAATATCAACGAGATAGTCGGTATTGTACCCGAAGGTGTCCTGCGCAAACAAGGTGCAGAAATGAACGAAATCGAGATTTTGCCCGATGCCTGTCTGCTTATAGAAGACGGGCGTATTGCCGATTTTTGTTCTATGGACGCAATGCCCCAAGCCGATGAATACATTGATGCCGAGGGGGGGATGGTTATGCCGTCATTTTGTGACTCACATACACATATTGTCTATGCAGGCAGCCGCGATGGTGAATTTTTGGATAAAATCAACGGATTGAGTTATGAAGAAATAGCCCGACGCGGAGGGGGTATACTCAATTCTGCCGACCTGCTTCACCATACATCAGAAGACGAACTCTACCGCCAAGCCATGGTTCGCGTCAACGAAATAATCAGCAAAGGCACAGGGGCTGTTGAAATTAAAAGCGGCTACGGACTTAACACAGAAGATGAGTTAAAGATGCTCCGCGTCATACAGCGAATCAAAGAAACCTCTCCGGCAATTATCCGTTCCACCTTCCTTGGTGCACATGCCGTAGGGCGCGGCTATTCTCACAATGAATATGTCAAACTGATATGCGAGGAGATGATACCTGAGATTAGAAGTCTTGCTGATTTTATTGATGTATTTTGCGATGATGGTTTTTTCACAGTTGATGATACCGACAGGATTCTGACTGCCGGCGAGCAATACGGACTTCGTGCCAAGATTCATGCCAATGAATTGGCAGTCAGTGGCGGCGTACAAATCGGAGTCAGACATAACGCACTGAGTGTTGACCACTTGGAAAAGACCACAGAAGCCGAAATTGAAGCACTTCGCGGCACTGCTACCATGCCGACAATGCTACCCGGATCATCTTTCTTTTTAGGTCTGCCATTTGGTCATGCCAAAGAGTTTGTCAGTGCCGGATTAGGAGTAGCGTTGGCAAGCGATTATAATCCGGGGTCAAGTCCGAGCGGTGACATGCACTTTGTCATGGCAATGGGTTGCATACGCATGCGACTCACGCCTGTTCAAGCTTTCAACGCTGTTACACTCAATTCTGCCTACGCTATGGGAATAAGCGAAGTTGCCGGCTCTATAACCAAAGGTAAATTAGCCAACCTCATCATTACCCACCCCGTCAAATCATTTACTATGATACCATACATGTATCAAACTCCTTTTATCAAACACCACTTACTGCAAGGAAAAAAAATTGATAATTAGAAAATTACGCTACCAAACACCATACTGATTTCCCGCAGTATCCGGGGGACGCGGACGGCTCGTCTGCGGAAAAACTTACTCGCGGACGAGCCGTCCGCGCACCAATATCGTTACACGGAAACTTAAAGAGTGTTAAAAGTTTCCGTGTAACGCTTTTTTTATGTTCTTTGGCATATTTTTTGACATCAACTATTTACCAATTCGCGAAGGCGCAACCCGGGTACGCAGACGGCTCGTCCGCGTACCAATTATACTAATAATTAAAAACATGATATTATGTGTGAAAATCAGCAAGAACAAATAGTAAGATGCGCGGCGGAAAAATTCGGGCAATTCGGCATACGCAGTGTGTCGATTGATGATATTTGCCGTGAGGTGAACATATCTAAAAAGACTTTTTACGTCTATTTCAGGCAAAAAGAGGATTTAATTGAGGCTGTACTCAAATATGTTGATAAAAAGATTTCTGCCATGATGACAGAAAAATTAGCGGACAAATCGGCTCTTGAATGCGTCAGATTATTTGTTTCTATGCCCAACGATATCAAGGAGTTGCAAAATCAGCCCCCACTTATGTACGATCTAAAAAAATACTATTCGGAAATTTACAAAGCGCATGAAAAGGAAATTACCACTATGGTACGCGGTCACATGCTCAACCATTTGAACAAGGGTATCAATGAGGGTATATATCGTTCAGATTTGGATGTAGAAGCATGCGCCTCATACATTACTCTCGTTCACCAGAGTTGGGTAAGCGAGATTTTCGATCCGCAGTATGTGAGCAAAGAAAGGCTGTTTGATTTTATGTCGCGGAGCCTGCTTCGTTCCATGCTTTCCGAACGAGGTACAGAATTGGTTAACAAACAAAAATAGGTATATATGAAGATTAAAAAATTTTTACTAACGGTTTTAGTTTTGGCAATTGTATGCCTACCCGTTGCGGCACAATACAGCGATGCTGTTTCGGGGTCATCTGTCATACGTCTGTCGCTTGAAGATGCTCAAAAACGCGCTTTGTCGCACAACAATGATTTGCGCAATGCCTCCATCCAGATACGCGAAGCGGAGATGCAAAAATGGCAATCAATAGCATCTATGCTGCCTCAAGCCAACGCAAGCTTTCAGTACGTCAACATGTGCGGCTACCAGATGGATCTTATGGGGCGTAGCATAGCCATGCCGCCATACGGGACGCTTGGTGTGCAAACATCAATAGCCGTAAATGGTCAGATGATATTAGCTGTATTGCTACAAGATTTGGCAGAAGACATGAAGAATATCACCTATGAACAGTCGCGGCACAATCTGAATATCAATGTCATGCAAAGTTATTTGTCGGTCTTGGTAATGGAGGATATTGTCAATTTATTGGACAGCAGTTTATCCAACCTCAATGACCTTGCCGCAATGACCAAAAAGAGCGTTGAAGTAGGTGTGGCAGAACCAACTGCCGCCGACCAAATACTTGTACGTGTTGCAACCATTCAGAATGCCATCAACTCCAATAAGCGAAGTGTAGAGATGGCATACAACTCATTGCGGTTGATGCTTGATATCCCGTCAGACGTGGATATTGAACTCACAGAGTCACTCACAGAGTTGTTGAGTGCAGACAACATAATCAAGATGTTAGGTATTGACTTCGACATCAACCGTAATTATGATTATCAACTTTTGGTTAAGAACACCGAATTGGCAAAGAAAAATCTTATTCTTTCCACTATGTCATACACTCCGACATTGAGCGCTTCTTATCAATATACGGGTCGCAAGTATTTCTCTGATGAGCAGACAATGAATATGCAGGCTCCGAATATGGTGGCTATCTCTTTGTCCATACCGCTGTTTACTGCCGGCAAGAACGGTGCTGCAATACAAGAAAAGAAATTGGCTTACGAGCGTGCACTTAATACTCTTGATTATACGCGTGACGCGCTCGGGGTACAAAACAAACAGCTGCGTTTCAACCTCACCAATGCCTACGAGACATATCAAAATGAGGTATATAATATAGAGGTGACCAAGCGCGTGTTCAAAAGTGCGTCCAACAAATATCAATATGGAGTGGCATCATCTCTTGAACTTACCAATGCCAGCAACGACCTTATCACGGCAGAAAACTCATACGTCAAAGCCGTCCTTGATTTGGTTAATGCCCAGGTAGCTTATATGAAATTTTTGAATCAAGATTAAATATCAATCGGGAATTAACAATCGGGCATTTATGATTGAAGTATTCCCAACACCAAATTATAGTAAGATGAAATACAAATCAATTATCTTTTTATCGTTTTTGGCTCTTGCCGCCTGCAGTAGCAAAGAGACCGCAACAACAACTGAGGCGGAGGTGGAGCGCACCGAAAAAGTCAGCGTTACCAAACTCCAATCACGTGAGATTCAACGCGAAATCAGTTTGTCAACCAACCTGCAAGGTTATTTGACTCAAAATGTAGCTCCGTCACTGACAGGTCGCATTGAACATATCTACTGCGAAGTTGGCGACCGCAAGAAACAGGGTGATGACCTTGTTCGTATGGACCAGACCCAGTACAAAACGACAAAACTGACATACGGCAATCTCGAAATCGAACATGCTCGTATGAAAGCCCTGCGCGAAAGCGGCAGCGTCAGCCAGCAGCAATACGACCAAGTGGAGTTGCAATATAATCAGACAAAAGAAAATCTCGAATTTCTTGAGCAAAACACATACGTTAAGGCTCCTTTTGCAGGTGTCATCTCTGCCAAAAACTATGAGGACGGCGAACTATACGGTGGTCAGCCTATTCTTGTGCTGACACAAATCAACAAACTCAAAGCCCTCGTATCGGTGCCTGAAACGTATTTCCCACGCATCAAAGCAGGAATGAAACTTGATGTCACCTCGGAGATTTATCCCGACAAAACATTCCCTGCAATAGTGGAGGTGGTTTATCCGACGATTAATGCACAGACTCACACCTTTGATATTAAGGTTGTTATCCCTAATAGTGCGGAGTTGCTCCGTCCGGGTATGTATGTTACCACAACAATTGGTTTAGGCAACGAAAATGCTATCGTGGTGCCATATCAATCGGTTGAGAAACTCGTGGGTGCAAACGACCGTTATGTCTTTATCAATAACAACGGACGTGCCAAACGTGTAAATGTGGAACTTGGACAACGCTTCGACCAAGACATTGAAATCATATCACCTGAAATCAAAGAAGGAGTAGAACTTGTAACCAAAGGTCAACACAAACTCGTTGACGGAATGAAGATTGAAATAGTAAAATGAAGTAGTAAGGAAAAAGTAGTAAGTAAAAAGACTGATTACCTTCAAATAACAACTTAATAGTCAAAAATATGATAAATAACTTTCGAGAACTTTTAGTTTGGCAAAAAGCGATTTCATTAGTTAACTTGATATATTAAATAACAAAACAATTCCCTAAATACGAGATTTTCGCTTTAGCATCTCAAATGCAACGCTCAGCTGTTTCCATTGCAGCAAACATTGCTGAAGGTGCAGGGATAAGTACCGAAAATGAATTTACTCACTTCTTGGAATACTCTATTGGTTCTGCTTACGAATTGGAAACCGAATTACTGATAGCATACAACCAACAATATTTAGAAGAATCTCAATATAACGATATTCAGCAAATGATAATAGAGATTGAGAAAATGTTGTATGCACTAATTCAGCGAATAACAAATAAATAGACTAACTACACTAATTCGTCTTTCTACTTTCTACTAACTTACTTAATACTAACTTACTTAATACTAACTACACTAATTCGTCTTTCTACTTTCTACTAACAACTTAATACTAAATACAAATGGCTATCTACAAAACCGCAATAGAAAAACCTGTAACTACCGCGTTGATTTTCGTGGCTGTTATAGTGATAGGTATATATTGTTTTCTGAAACTGCCTATCGACCAGTTTCCCGAGATGGATCCTCCGTATATCACCGTTATGACCACCTACCCCGGTGCTTCGGCATCAGAGATGGAAACCAACGTGACTAAGATTATGGAGAATGCCCTAACCTCTGTGGATCATCTGAAACATATCACATCCCAATCCAAAGACAACCTCTCCATGGTCACGCTCGAATTGGAATGGGGCAGCAATATGGACGAAGCCGTCAATGATGTGCGTTCGTTTGTTGATATGACCAAAAACAACCTGCCGGACAACTGCGGCACACCGATGATTTTCAAACTTTCTACATCATCCATGCCTGTTGCCCAGTATTCCATCACCGCCGATGAGACGTATGCCGGACTTGACAAGATACTCAACGATGAGGTCATACCCCAGCTGAACCAGATTGACGGTATAGGTAACTTGTCGCTTTCAGGTGCGCCCGACCGCTATATATATGTCAATATCGACCAACAGAAACTTGATGCCTACGGTCTGACACTCGAACAAGTCGGACAAGTCGTAACTGCCAACAACCTCAACCTCTCATCGGGTACGGTAAAAATGCCGCAGGAGCAGTATCAGATGCAGGTGCGCTCGGAGTATATTGAGTCATCTGAGATTGAGAACCTCATGGTTACCATGACTCCTCAGGGTCAGCAAGTCTTTATTCGCGATATTGCGACTGTCAAGGATACAATCAAGGACCTCTCGTTGGACGAGAAGACCAACGGTCGCGAGGCTGTGCGTCTTATTGTTGCCAAACAAACGGGTGCTAACACCGTGCAGGTGTGCCGCGATGTGCGCAAAGAACTTGCCAAAATACAGAAGCAGTTGCCTACCGATGTAAAGATTGAAAAGATATACGACTCGTCTGAGAATATCCAAAACTCAATCAACTCTTTGGAAGAGAGTATATTATACGCTCTATTGTTTGTCGTTTTGGTTGTGCTGTTCTTCTTGGGCAAATGGCGTGCAACGATTATTATCGGCATCACCATCCCAATTGCACTTATCGTAGCATTTATCTATCTCAATCTTGCTAATTCATCGCTTAATATCATTTCCTTGAGTTCGTTGACTATCGCTATCGGTATGGTGGTCGATGATGCTATCGTGGTGTTGGAAAATATAACTCGGCATGTCGAGCGCGGTGAGAACCCGCGCGAAGCCGCTATCTATGCCACCAACGAAGTGTGGGTCAGCGTTATAGCAACAACGCTCGTACTCGTGGCTGTGTTTGTACCGCTGACAATGCTCAATGGCATGGCAGGTATTATGTTCCACGAATTAGGGTGGATAGTAACGGTAGTATGCTGTACATCAACAGTGGTAGCCATCTCGCTGACACCTATGCTCTGCTCTAAACTCCTGAAACCTCGCAAAGTACATGTCGATGAAAACGGCGATTTGGTTGATGACGAGGCACATGAAAAAACATGGTACGACCGCACAGTGGTTAAGTTCCTCGACCGCGTAGATGCTTTCTATGCACGATCACTACGCTGGTGCTTGAATCATAAAGTTCTGACACTGACCATACTTATTGTTTTCTTCGGGTTGTCGCTACTGCCTGCTATAACCGGCAAGATAGGTACCGACTTTATGCAACAGCAAGATAACGGACGTCTGTCTGTCACTGTCAAACTTCAACGCGGAACACGTATTGAGGAAACACTCAAGACGGCTCGCAAACTCGAGGCACGATTTGTGGAACTTGTGCCATATATCGAACTCATTAACACATCTGCCGGCTCCAATGATGATGCCACAATAGCTGCCATGTTTTCTTCAACGATGAACAACAAAATATCTATGACCGTACGCGTGCCGAAAAAATGGAATCGTAAAGAAACAATATGGGAGATTGCCGAAACATTGCGTAACGAGATGGCTCAATATCCTGAGATTATTGAGTATCAATGTAGTGTGTCAGGCGGCGGTCCGGGCGGCAGCAATACTGTCAACCTTGAGATTTACGGTTACGATTTTGATAAGACTTCGCAATTGGCAGAACAGGCACGTTATCTGTGTTCTCAACTTGACGGAGCACGCGATGTCAATATAAGCCGTGAAGATGACCGTCCTGATATCAAGATTACCGTTGACAAAGAAAAAGCCTCTCGTCTCGGTCTTTCATCAGCCACCATATCTACCTATCTGCGTAACCGCGTAACCGGTATGTCGTGCGGCTATTTGAAAGACGACGGTTCAGAATATGATATCGTTGTTCGCCTCGAAGAGGAAGACCGCAACTCTATCTCCGATATTATGGACTTGTCGATACCTACCGCCACAGGCAAGACTGTCAAACTCTCAGAGATAGCCGATGTTGGTGAGTATTGGGCACCGCCAACTATCGAACGCAAGTCACGTCAGCGTATTGTTACCGTAAAAGTTACTCCTTACAACACTTCTCTCGGCGAATTGGCACAAGAGATTGAAACAAAAGTAGTTCCTCAACTCGATGTTCCTGTAGGTTACTCAACACATATCGGGGGTAACTATGAAGATCAGCAAGATATGTTCAGCGACATGATTCTGCTCGGTGCGTTGATTATCCTACTTGTGTATATTGTTATGGCGAGCCAGTTTGAGTCTCTCCGTATGCCGGCAATCATTATGTTCGCAGTGCCTTTCGCCTTATCAGGTGTGATTTTAGCATTATGGCTCACGCATCGTTCACTCGATATGATTGGTGCATTAGGACTTGTGCTGTTGGTTGGTATAGTGGTTAAAAACGGTATTGTGCTTGTGGATTATATCAACCTTATGCGCGAACGCGGTCACGAGCTCAACGAAGCCATCTCGATGTCCGGTCAGAGCCGTTTACGACCGGTACTTATGACCGCTTTCACTACTATCCTCGGTATGGTGCCTATGGCTGTGTCTAACGGTGAAGGAGCCGAGATGTGGCAACCGCTCGGTATTGTGGTTATAGGCGGTTTGACAGTATCTACTTTCCTGACACTTTATGTTGTGCCTGTCCTCTACGCTTTGATGTCACGCCACGGCGACCGCAACAAAACTGAAAATCTCCGCAAGAGATTCATCTTTATGGACATTAAGGTAAAGGATAAAAAATAACCTTTCAGACATTTACAAATTACCGACAAACGACCACCAAATTACGACCAAAAATGCACTAAAAATCAGTGCATTGCAAGAAAAATGCAAAAATAGTCGTTTTTGGTGGTTATTTGTCGGATTTTTGTTGTATCTTTGTAACCGATTTGTTACTCGTGCCTTTGAGTAACAAGATACGACAAAATACAGCCTAATTCAGCGAGATACAAGTGATGTATCATTTTGCGGTCATCAGCAACACGATTTAGCGCGATTTTACTTTGTCAGACATTTGGAACGATAAACATAAAAACAGCCTATATATGAAAGTCCAAATCAAAGAGCCTGTCCGCTTGCGTGAAAAGAAACTTGCAAACGGCAACAAAAGTTTGTACCTTGATATTTACATCAACGGCAGGCGTGAATATGAGTTTTTGAAACTCTATATTATTCCTGAAAACAACAAGGAAGCACGGGAGCGCAACCGTGAAACTCTGCAACTCGCAAATTCAATCAAGATTGCACGGATAACCGAAATCAATAACAATCGGTTCAACAGTTCATTCGGGTGCAATAAAGATTCGTTGTTTCTGCCGTATGCCGAATATGTGCGGGACGAAGCGACACGGGGCGGAGAAAGCGGTTATATTTCATCGTGGAACGGCTGCATTCCGCATTTGCGCCGTTATTGCAACAATGATAAAATAACCTTTCGGCAGATTGACGAGCGGTTTTGTGAGGGCTTCAAATCATATCTTGATACGGTGGCGGCTCGGCATAACGGATTGAAACTTTTGCCAAACACGAAATACACATATATGGCTATTTTGCGGGTTATCATTCATCGTGCGGTCAAAGACCATTTATTGTCGCATAATGTTATGGCAAATGTAAAACTGCCGCCCCGTGAAGCGGACGAAAGAGAATATCTGACCGTTGAAGAATTGCGGACATTGGCGCAAACACCTTGCAGATATGATGTATTAAAGCGTGCTTTTCTTTTTTCGTGCCTTACGGGCTTGCGGTGGAGCGATGTATGCAAATTGAATTGGTCGGATGTGCAATTATTCAACGGTCGCACCCGTATTATTTTCAAACAACAAAAAACACAAAGGCAAGAGTATTTGGACATCAACAAGCAAGCGGCTGAATTGTTTGGCACACGGGACGAAACCATAAAAAATGAGCGCATATTCCACGGCTTAATGCACAATGGTTATGCTAATACGCTTTTGCAACAATGGATTTATTCGGCAGGAATACAAAAGCACATCACTTTTCATTGCGCTCGACATACATTTGCCGTTATGATGTTGAACCTCGGAACGGACTTATACACGGTCAGCAAATTGCTTGGTCATACCAAAATTACGACTACGCAGATATACGCAAAAATCGTTGATAAAACAAAGCAAGACGCAATCGACCGAATACCACAAGGCATAATTCAAATGTAATCAAATGTAGTACAATTTTGCCCGAACAATACAACTTTTATTTGATTTCCGTTTGATTTTCGTTTGATTTTTTAGGAAACATTCCGCCTTGACCGGTCAAAACCCAATCAGACGAGAAACCAAAATCAGTAACAAGCGGAATCAGCCAAGCGACCTCAAAAAAGCCCCTTTTGAGGTCTTTTTTTTGTGCCAAATAATTACGGCGGTCTATTCCATATCGTGTGCAATATGTGTTGATACCTCGTATTTTCTTTTCTGCTACGAGCATATCAACGGCGGCAAAAAGGCGTTGCATTGCCGCTATGGTTGTGGCGTGATAATTTCTTTGTTTTGACATACCATTTAACCTCGTTTGATGAAGAATATAGGCTCAATCGGCATTAAAGCCTTATCGTTTTCCGACATTTTCGGGTAATTCTCAATCCACAAATCCACAAACTCGCTGCCGTCTATCAAACGCACATTATGCAAGCGTGCTTCAATTTTTGCACTTTCAGTAAAACGGCTTGATGTAACAACTACGGGAACATCGGGATTAGCAACGGCAATTATATTCCTGACCACATCAACGCTCACAACATTTTCTTCCGCATAATGCTTTACCTGAACTTTCAATATCGGTTTGGTTGCGCCCATTGGGTCAGAGTACGCAATTATATCTATTCCGCCGTCCCGTCCTTTGGGCGCAATAAATGGCGTATAATAACCAATCGTGCGAAGCAATGCACCAACCATATCTTGAAACTCCCAGGGCGTGCGCTCGTGCAAATACTCATTTATGCCGTCAGAGGCTTTGCTTTTGATTTCTTCAAGCAAAAATTCTTCGCTATGATTATCGTTTATATCTTCATCAGGCAAATCCTCTATTTCTGCGATACTCGTATTTTCTTTCTTCCATTTGCGATATGCTAAATGTGTTTTTTCAAACAACGCATTAGGCTCTAAATTGACCGCTTCTCGCCCGTCATCGGTGATATACCAATCACCGCTTTTGCGTATGATATACCCCGCTTTTTGTGCGTCTATCGAATAAAAACTCAAATTCACTTGCCAACGAATAGAACCATTTGCATATACCTCTTTGTCCCAATCGTCAAACTCACACATTTTTTCTATTTGTGGGAACAATTCTTTTTTGCCGTTCAAACAACCGTTTTCTGCTTCATTCAATGCCACAAGAGCATAATGTAATGTCTTTGCTGCAAGGGTGCGACTTTTGCCCATTTTCATACTTACATCTCCTTTTTGATTATATGTTATTACTATGTTATTAGTATGTTATTAGCGGGTTATTCCTATACCCTGACCGTTACTTTTGCATATTCTCAATTATAGTCAAAAGACGGTCTATTTGGCGGTCTTTTTCTATGCGTGTTGCACGCATTTCTTCAATCAATGCTTTATACATTTCAATACTCGGCGTTTGTGTAGCGTCAGAGGTATTAAAATTTTTTTGCTGATTTATGACCGTGCCATTGTTTTCATTGACGGTTTGAATGTTATGCTCGGCAAATAATCTTTCTATTTTGCTAAAAAGATTGTCGGTCAAATAACGCTCATCGCCATTCATAGCCATAGACATACTAATTTCGTTCATATTAAGTATTCGTGCAAACTCCTTTTGAGTGCTGCACAAGCCTGCTAATCGTGCCTGATTATATAGGCTTTTTAGTTCATTTTTCCGTTCCATACTGTACAATTTTTAAGAAAAATATGTTATTTTTTAATTTTTATGAACTTTTTACGAAGATTGTTTGGTTGATACAAATAATCTTCGTACCTTTGCACCGCAAATCAAAATTATTTGCGTTGCATAATAAAAGAAAATACAACGCACAACAAAACAAACTGCAAAAGTACAAAAATAATTTGTTTTACACAAATGAAAGTGAATAATAAACACAATTAAAAATTATAAGCCTTATGAAAGCAATTAAAATTTACAGCAAACCGACCTACAACGGGAACATTTATTTCCTCGGTTATTTTAACGGATTTATGAATGACGGCACAATTCTCACAGCCCGCAATCAGAATGAAGCCGTAGAATTTGAAGATTATGATGAGTTTGAAGATATGCTTGTCAAACTCAATGCTTATGATTTCACAATCGCAAAACCCGCCTTCGCCGCTTAATATGTTTAACCTTTTAATAAAACACGCCTTATGACATTCGAAGAATTTTCTAAACGAACAAAATTTGAACCGACCTACAATTATTTCTTTAATGTTATTTACGAAGCCTATATGCAAGCAGGCGACGATGTGGATAAAGACACATTTTGCAAACTATGGTTAAAAGGCGGCGGTATTCAAAGAGCATACGATGCTATGTGCATTGAACGCAATAATGCCAACAAGAAAGCCGACAAATACAAAAACGACTACATAATGGCAATAAATAGAATAGACGCTCTTTATGGCGAAATCAGAGCGTTGCAATACAAACTTGATAAAATTAAAGACATCATAATAAACGAATAATAACTCGACCTGCCACCGTGCAAGTTTTCTGCCAAGCGTTTTTTCAGTTCCGCACGGTGGCAGGTCATAAAACAAACAACCTTATGAAAAAAGTAGAAAATTGGTCAGACAGCCACTTATTACTGAAATTGTCAAACCTGCATAGTTGTCGTTCCGTACAACTTGAAATTGAAAACAAGGAATTTCGCCTGATTTTATGGGAAATCAACGACCAATCACGCTGCATTTCCATATCATACAACGGCGATTGGATTGGTGATATTGACAAACGCACGGGCGAGATTGAAGCACGGTTTGGGAGTTTCCTAAACCAAAGACGCATTGATTGGATAGCAAATGTACTCAACAAATGGGATAGTCAAGAGTGCGAGCAATATCGTAAAGCAATCCAACAAATGTATGTCAATCAATTACAACGGGCGCAAATAGAATTTGACCGTATGGAATTCCGATTGAGCGACCAAAGCAGACTATGTTTATAAACCGAATTATCAACTTTCTAAATTAAAATCATATAATCACGATGAAAACTTATAACCAACAGCAGATTGAAGCGCAAGTGCGTGAGGTAATCGCAAACGCAAGTAAAGATTTAGTAGCAAGTGTTGAAAATCGCATTTTGTGCGAATTGACAGCACAAGTAATTGAATTGCTCAACGCAAAACAAAACAGCGGCGCAGAGGGCAAGCAAATCAGCCACAAAGCAGGCGATATTGTGCTTGCGCATTTTGATTGTGGCAAAAATCATAACGAGGTGCGCCTTGAAACCGTATCGCTTGAAGAATACAAGGCAGGCGATTATTACAATGAGCATTATCAACCAATAGGGGTAATTGTAATGGAACAAGACATTTTGCCTGACGGCAACGAAGCACGCTTTATCTCGCTTGTGAATATGTCTTGCAAGACACCCGATGACGGCACAATCGAAAATGAAACACTACGCTTTGGCGGTTATTACGATGAAGACGGCAATGGTACGGGCAGGCATATTGACGGCTTGACCGCTTGGGGCGAAGACAAAATGAACGGTCAAACATTCGCAGAACAAAGCACGGACGAAACTGCAAGCGGCTTGTTTGGTTGGTTGCCGTCAGACCGTGAGAATTTCAGAGGCGATGAAAGTACAACGAGCAAGGGCAATTATTTTTATAATGACAATGAAAACTATTTGCCGTCACCATACCTCAAAGACGGCTCATTCAATCCTTTGTTTGGGCTTGGTCGTGAAACACACAAATCATTCCTTTCTGACCTTGACGGAAAAGCAAATACAAAAGCCATTTTGAAAATGGTGGACGGTGATAATTGGTTGACTGCTTCACGATTGAAAAATAATGCTATCGTAGGCAATTATCCTGCCGCTATGGCGTGCAATCGTTATTCAACAAACGGAACAAGCGTTGATGATATTGGAATGTGGTATTTGCCTGCAATAGGTGAATTGGCGTTCCTTATGGTCAATTTCGCCAAAATTCAAGCCTCATTGCGCTATTTGCAGTCGTTGAATAAATCGCTTGCTGTCCCGTTGGGCGAGAACTACAGTTATTGGTCGTCGTCAGAGTATAGTCAGGACAACGCATACTACTTGGGCTCAGGCAGTGGCCTCTTGGACGACGGCTATAAGAACAACTATCTTTTGGTTCGGGCGTTCTGCCTGCTTCCCCGCATTTAATCTTGAAACCTTGATACAACCTCGCCCGTTCTGCAACGGGCGAGGCATAAATAACAAATAATAAAATTTAACTATTATGACATTTCAGGAATTATATCTCAAAGAAAAAGCAAAACCCACAGCGGCAGAACAATTCATCGGTCGCATAGCCAAAGTTTGTGAATGTAGCGAATTTACGGTTAGAATGTGGATTGCAGGCAAACAAATTCCCAATCGCCTTGCGCAGAAAGTAATTGCAGAAGAATTGGGTGTAGATATTAACGAATTATTTACCGTTGAACAATGAAAAAGATAGAACAACAATATCGGAATTGGCGTGTATGGTTGTGTTGCATTCTTCTTACAGTTGCAATCATACTTGAAATGAGCGAAAGCGAAGATTTTGCGCTTTTCCTGATAGTGCATTTAGTCGGTATTGTAATGATAGCAATTTCCGCCTATTTAATCAATCACTGGGAAGCAACGGGTAAAATTAAATGGGATGAGGAATAAGTTATGAGTGAAGCGATATATGAGCGTTTAGAACGCATAGAACGCTTGCTGTTGATTGCAGCGAAAAATGTATTGAATGTTGCCGATGTTGCTATTCTCCTTGATTGCACGAAAGACAATGTATATCATCTTGCCAATTCAAACACAATCCCATATTACAAGCGTGGCAAGCACTTGTATTTCAAGCGTGCAGAAATCGAAGAATGGCAAACGCAAAACCGATTTGCAAGCACTACCGATTTGCAAACACAAGCCAATACTTATGTAAAAACCCATAAAAGAAAATAGTAATTAACAATTTAACAAAATCAGCCTTATGAAGCAGATTGTATTAAAACAAATTGAGTTTCTAAATTTCAAAGGATTAGGAACAATCGAAAAGGGCGGCAGATTTATCGTGAATTTTGACGGTGCGCCACTCGTAACAATTAGCGGTCGCAATGCCCTTGGTAAATCGTCAATCTTTGACGGTTTTACTTGGTGCTTATTCGGCAAAGACAGCCACGACCGCAAATCGTTTAACATTAAAACGCTTGACGCTAACGGCAAACCTATTGAGCGCATACCGCACGAGGTAAAGGTTATCCTTTCGGTCAATGGCGAACAAATCACAATCACACGCCGTTATGACGAGAAATGGACACGCAAAAGAGGTACGAGCGAAGAAGTGTTTGAGGGGCACGAGGAAACACGATTGTATAACGATGTGCCTTGTTCCACAAAAGAATTTGCAGAAAAAATCGCTGCAATATGTAGCGAAGATGTGTTTAAGTACATCACCAATCCACTCTATTTCAATCGTAACCATCCGATAAAGTACAGGTGGCATTCAAAAGTTAGGGCTGTAACCGGTTGGAGTTACAGCCCTAAGTTTTTCTAAAGATACAGGTCGGTAGAATGTGTGGCAATGCTTCTACAACCGTGACCTCAATACCCAATTCGCGGTATAAGGTTGCGAACTCCATTCCTATTACACCTCCGCCGACAATAATGATACTATTTGGTAATTCGGACAGATTCAGTGCCGCAGTTGAGTCAATAACCGCATCCGAATCTACACCTTTAATCGGCGGAACGGCATTAACCGATCCCGTACATATCAACAGGTTTGCCGCCTCGTATAATATGCCACCCGCCTCGATAACAATTGCTGATGCCTCATAAGATTTTACAATAGCCTCTGAGGGAACAAAAGTACATTGCGGATTATTGATTTTGGCTCTTATTCCGGCTTGGAGTTTACGTATGACTTTGTTTTTGCGCTGCTGAATCCGTGTCCAGTCATATTGCGTATCACCTACCTTGACTCCGTATTTATCAGCATTCAACGCATTATAGTACTGTTTAGCCGAATAGAGCAAAGTTTTAGTAGGAATACAGCCCTCGTTGAGACATACACCACCGAGAGTTTTTTTCTCAAACATCACCACCGAGAGTCCCCCGCGTAATGCTTTACTTGCGGCTGTATATCCTGCCGGACCGCCTCCTAATATAGCAATATCGTATATCATATTTATAATTTTTAATCAAAAAAGTACAATAGCCAAAAAAGTACTTAAATCATTTCCTATTTATCCGTGAGACACTATTCTAAATTATCCTCAACTTCACATTCCATGAACCCCATTTCTCGCGCTTTGTCAGTATCAGCCACAAAATACGTAGCAGTTGCAACTGTCAGTACATTATCCGAGGCATCATATATAGTGCCTTCAACAACCACCACCCTGCCACGATTGAGAGTGATATGCGCTTTCAGGGTTAGCGGTTGGAGTGAAACGGGTTTGTGATATTTCAGTTCCAACTTACCGGTAACACCCGCACTGCCGCATTTGCGGAAGATAACCCAACCGCAAAGTTCATCCAACAAAGCTGCCTGCACCCCGCCGTGGAGAGTGTTTTTCCAACTGATATGGCAGTCTTGCGGTATCCAGAAACTGACAATGTCGTCACCGTCTTCGTAAAACTGCATACGCATTCCGCTATTGTTATCCGGACAACATCCGAAACAATTATAGCCTTCATGACCTATCCAAGGATTGACTATTTTTTTCATCATTTCTACGACAAATTATCTTATTTCAGCGATAAATCATATTTATTTTGCGATAAAGAGCGACAAAACAGCGATAAACGTTAAAAACATGTTTTCAAACATATAAATTTTCTTGTGTATTATATAAAAAAGCACTAATTTTGCACCGCATTCGAAAAATAACTGACAATTCGAATGTAACACAATCTTTATTTGTACCTTAAAACAAACTTAATACCTTTTATAATAAAAGACGCTGAGAAGCGTCTATTATTATTTTATGTCTGTTTTTCAGAACAAAATAGAGTACAATGATACATGTATTCCTGTCAGGATAATACCACAGCCTACCAAAATGCCGATAACATTTTCAGTTTCAATAGGAAAAACACAAATCAGGACACCAAATGCAATCAACGATATGCCTGCTATCAAAATCATCCACCATTTTTTACCGAGCAGCTCATTTCTGAACTCCCTATGGAATGTACGCAATTTCAGCGAAGATATAATCCGCAGTATTCCGCATACAATCATCCAGCCCCCGAAAACATATATCATAACAAGGCTGAATGACTCGCGGATTCCGAAACTGCACACCAAAGCAATTCCTATCGCAAGAGAAATCAATGAGCCTATAAGATCCCATTTGTTCCAAAAATTAAGATTCTTCAAATGATCCCAAGTATAAAGCTGGAACATTGAATCAATAATAATCACAAAGCCTGTCACCCATGACAATGCTATATACGAAGACTGCGGCATCATTGTACAATAGATTCCGCACATAACGATAAATACGCCTACCAAAAAGGCCAAAATTCTTCTTACTACCATAAACTCTTTACAATTTGATAATTTAGTAATATTAGACAAAGTTACAATGAAAGGTATTGAAACTGTTACAAATTTATTCTGATTTATTCCAAGCTTTTTCTGTACTCACGGGGAGACATACCGGTTGCATTTCTGAAATACTTACAGAAAAATACCTGACTTGAAAAACCCATCTGCTCGCTCACCTCATATATAGTCTTGTCTGTACATCCAAGCATCATTTTCGCTTCTTGGATAACCGCGTCGGAAATCCAAGAATAAGCCGTTTTGCCGGTTGTCTGCTTTACCACTCGCGATAAATACTTCGGAGTCATACATAATTTTTCCGCATAAAATGTAACACTTCGCTCCTGCAGATGATGGTCACGCACAAGGCTTAAAAACTTGTTGGCGGTGTATTCAGTATGATGTCCGACATGTGAAATACGCGCTGGCGGGGTGAAATACCTATCCTTATAGGAAAAATACATAGCCTGTACCAAACAGCGCACGGCATCAAGGCGATGCGGATTATCAGTTTGTTCTAATGCCCTTAATATCAGCGACTTGTTCATCTGAATATCACTCATCTCCTGAAAATCGACATTATAAGCCGGACGTTCCCTCATACAGCGGTTGAAGTCATAAGTATCGCGGAGGTTAAAAAATAGTTTGTTGGCAAAATCTTCAGACAGACAATAATAAAAAGCCTTATAATCATCACTCACACTGTCAACATCACATATTTTTCTGTTTCTTATCGTTGCAATAAACGGAGCTTTCAGGTTATATTCCCGCATATCAAGTATAAAATGCGCCTCGCCTTGATAACAAAAGACTATCAGCATCATGTCATCCAAAGCAAAAGGTTGAGAAGCAGAACCGAACAAGAACCCTTTTGTGACGGAATCTAACAAAATAAAAGAATCGTCCACCCTTTCCGCCGGTTTTGCAGCACATGAAATTTCAGCACGCCAGTCTTTAGGAGAACCATACATTTTTCTAACACTTTTCATAATTAAAGTTTCACATTAAGATTTATACAAATAATAGTGCAAAATTAGAAAAAAAATACGAAATATGCAAATAATCATACAAAAAATCGCAAATAAAATGGATTTTTTTACTCTTTTAGTTAAATTTATGAGAATAATATGTTTGTGTATGTAAAATATATGCAGTAATTTTGCAATCGGAAATCAAACTTGAAGAATATGTCATTTCATCCTCAAAAAAATTTTGTACAACTCTTTGAGGAGTCGTTCAAACAAAATTGGAGCCGTCCGGCTTACACAGACTATGGAACCGACTACACCTTGTCTTACGGCGATGTAGCCACACTTATTGAAAAAATCCACCTTATTTTTGAACAATGCGGTATTAAGAAAGATGATAAGATTGCTCTTATCGGTCGTAATTCAGCCAATTGGTGCGTTGCGTACATTGCAACAATAACATACGGTGCTGTCATTGTTCCTATCCTGCAAGATTTTATCGGTTCGGATGTGCAACACATACTTCAGCACTCTGAATCAAAGCTTCTGTTCACGGCAGATTACAAATGGAAAGAACTTGATCAGCACGAATTGGGCGATGTGCAGGTTGTATTTTCACTAACCGGATTCGAGCCTATTCTCAGTCTTGATAAAAACATCAACATCGAAGACCTGAAGCCGGAAAAGGTACAAAATCTGTTTGTTAGGAAATGGGCGAAGGGCTTTACCGCCGATGATGTCAAGTACGAGTGGAAAGACAACGAGGAAATGGCGGTATTGAGTTACACATCAGGCACAACGGGCAATTCCAAAGCCGTTATGAGTCCGGGACGCGCTATGGCAGCCAATACTGAATTCGGCGGATATCTAAATATTTTGTATCAGACCGACCGCATGGTAACTTTCCTGCCTTTGGCTCATGCCTATGGTTGCGCATTTGATTTTTTAGGCAACACAGCATCCGGCGGTCACACGTATCTGATTACCACAACTCCTGTACCTAAAATTCTGCTCAAAGCATTTGCAGAAATACGACCGACTCTCATCCTTTCTGTACCTCTTATTATAGAGAAGGTATATCGTCAGCAGGTTGCACCAAAATTACAGAAAGCACCACTCAAACAACTCATACGAATTCCCGGTGTCAACAAACTTATATACGGCAAAATACGCAAACAATTAATTGAAGCTTTCGGCGGTGAATTCTATGAGTTCATTATCGGCGGTGCTGCCATGAATCCGGAAATAGAAGATTTCTTCCACAAAATTAATTTCCCGTTCACAATAGGTTACGGCATGACTGAAACAGCACCGCTAATCAGTTACAGCGATTGGAAAACTTTTGTTCCTCAATCATGCGGACGGATAATGGACAATATGGAAGCCCGTATTGAGAACCCGGACAAAAACGGACTCGGTGAAATTGTTGTTCGCGGACAACACACCATGCTCGGCTACTATAAAAACGAAGAAGCCACACAAAACGCTTTTACTAAAGACGGTTGGCTGCGTACCGGTGACCTCGGCACAATTGACAACAATGGCAATATATTCATCAAAGGACGCTGCAAAACCATGTTACTCGGACCTTCAGGTCAGAATATTTTCCCCGAAGAGATTGAAGACGTGCTCAACAATCTGCCCTATGTAGCGGAGTCAATCGTTGTACAACGCGACAACAAACTCATTGCACTCATAGTTCCGAATGCCACGCAGATAAAAGCAGAGAAAATCAAAGAGGCAGACCTTGCCGCAAAATTTGAAGAACTGCGCAAAGAAGCCAATAGGCATCTACCTTCATACGAACAAATAGTCGCGTTTGAAATTCAAAAAGAAGAATTCAAAAAGACTCCTAAAAACTCAATAAAAAGATACCTATATAGTTAATCTATACAGGTATTTTTTTTTAGAAGCTAAAAGTCTTTTTTAGAGGCTAAAAGTAAGACCGGCTGTAAACGTGAAATTTTTACCTTGGTAATAAACCGGAGAAAACATGTTGAGATAATATGTTTGCAACGCATCACCGATCAGCATGTTACCGCCGGTCAGCAGATTGCCGTTTGCGTCACGTCCCCTATCCTCGCCATCTATTCCTACCGACTGCGGAGCAAAAGACTGCGCGTTGTTCCACGAAACATCAATATGGGCAAAACAGTTGTTGAATATCTCATAAACAGCATTGAAAGCCACCATTTGGTTACGATAAATCTTTTCATTGAACGGCTTTTGCGACAGCACATTATGCGTGTATCCAAGACCGGACTTGTCCTTACCTCTGATATATTCATACTTGTTGTATTTTATATCATCAGTATATGACAGTCTCAAGAACAATCCTCTTACCGGCTTGTATTCCAAAGCTGCATAGATACTTTGTGCATTATCACCCATATAGTTGCCCAACAGATATGAATTGGAAGTATAATCAAGTTGGGGTACGGAATGGATATAGTTCAACACGTTTGTCCGTGTAAATTCGGCTTTCAGAGACAGGTTCTTCAGCGGCCAGTTGGTCAGATTAATTCCTAACTGATAAGATACCGGATTATGCTCGGAATTGGATTTTTTCAACCGCGCAAACTTGAACTCATCAAGATACACCGACCCGTAAACATGCAGATGCTTCAAATTACGCGTACTGACAAGGAAAAAGACCTGTGAGTTTTGGTTTTGTGTACCCAAACCCTTGGTCATAAGATGGTCAAGCGACTTATAGAAAGCAATAGGAATGAAATAAGCCGCTTGGACATTTTTTTCAGCATAAACTATTGAGTTACCCAACGAGAGGTCAAGGTGGTGAAATGGTCTGAAAGTAAAGAGGTTGGCAGCCATAAATTTATTGACGGGTCGGTACTGCAACGAAGTTTTGTCAATACCCATCTGCTCGACATAATAAGACGAGGAGTCTGCTACATTGCTAATCAGCCACGCATGAAAATAATTCATTTCAAACCACCATACCGGTCGAAGATTAAGAGTAATCATCGGGAAAGACGGTGCTCTGCCTGAAAGTATATTGGAACTTATCGGACTATATCCCCACTGTATATTGTCTTTTACAAGACCTATACTACCCCACCATGAATATGCCGATATTCCGGCTCTCACATCGCTATAGTCACCCCCATAGTTAGCTTCCTTGTATTGCTTGCCGCTTATATTGTTAAGGTACGATGGTTGAGCCAGTTTTGCACCATAAACCTTATTGGCCGTTGTCGGGTAATAGGAATCCTTAAGCCCTAATGTTCCGTTATACGAATAGTCCCTTATACTGCCCCAAACCGAAACATGATTGACTACCGTAGCCTGTATCTCCGCACCATACCACCTATTCATCAGCATACCCTTTTTATTGACAATCAAATCCATCCCCAATATCGGTGTTATGCGCATCTTAAAATTTTTCTTGGGTGTGAGATAATGAAAGGACGGCTGCGCCAAACTGAGATTGAAAGTCTTGTGATTGGTCCATTGAACCCAATTTGACGGTATAGTATCACATTCGAGAGCAAGTTCGTTGAGATAAAACCTGATTTCGTCCTGCTGACGTTTGTTCAGCAGAGAATCTTTTGTCTGCGCCTCAAGAAGTTTTTGCGCTATAAGATAGCGCGGATATGGTTTTACTGATGTATTCATATCAATAATCTGGTCATTGACCAACTCCTCAACCAACGAATAAATCTGCGAATACCCTATATTTTGCGGAATGTTTTGTGCGGTTGTAATACCACAGCTTATAAGCAAAATAACTGCAATAATATGATAACGTTTTATCGTCATAACAATTTTCAATTATAAATGATTAACCGGTAAATGTTTAGTGGCTCCTTGCCCGTTTGAAAATTATAGTATAGATTATCCGCCAGAAATACTGCCAGTCTGTTCTGAACACACCTTGCGTTTCACATTTTTTCAAATATCGCATTTCTGACTCCTGTATTTCATCTAATGTTTTTGGCATATCAGCATAAAACGGCGGCAGCAAACCGGGTTTGAATTTGACGCGCAACTCCTGAAGCTCACGGCTGTAAAGATTGAAATACTGTTTGCTCAACGGTCTGACACCGACAAGTTTCATGTCGCCTTTCAGCAAATTAATAAACATCGGCAATTCGTCAATCCAGTACTTTCTCATAAATCTGCCTAATGTCGTCACCCTGATATCATGATTGAACTTACCTCCCTCTTGCAGACTGTAACGCTCATAGATATATTGCTGTAAAAACTCCGAATACGGATGCATGGTGCGGAATTTATACACTTGGAATTTCCTGCCGTTTTTTCCCACTCGATTCAATTTTACCAACGAGCCGTAAATACGTTTTCTGACCGTCGCAGGACTGAAACTGCGACGAGCAACTACATACACCAAATCATTAATTTTATGTTCTTCAACTATTTCAAAACCGCAGTAACACAGCCGTCCTAATACTTCTGCCTTTGAGAGCACCCGCTTTTTGCCACCTGTAAGATCAAAATAAAACCTGCTGGTCGCCATCACTTTAGGCATAACACGTCGGAAAAGAAAATCAAAGGAATAAAAAATCCAATTGATTACCGGAGGATATTTTTTAAGGAATTTTTTCTTCCAAACGCTCTTCGGCTCAAAGCAGCAGACAAATAAACCATCGTCAGGCAGTTTGTCGTTTACCACTCCGAAAATTTTGTTAATACCTCTTATCTGCGTAAGCGGGGTGAGATAGATTATCGCATCATACCTGTAATACTGCAATTTGGAAAAATTGAACAGTTTGTCGGTATCAAGCACAAAAGTATTTGATGACATGACATCAACATACTTTTGTATATACATCAGTGCTTTTTCGGATGCGATGTCACAAATCTCTTTCTTCAGCTCCTGTGCCGACTGCGGGTCTAACTTATACGGGGGCAGAAGGACAGCCTTTCTTTCACCACGCTTGTTTGAATGCCGGATTTCTTCGTCCTCATTGGTTGCATATTTGTAACCATGAGCAACAAGTATAAACAAAAAACTGATTATTACGACTATCAGCCAGATGGTAAGCAGTACCCATATCGAATAATGCTCCGATTTGGAAGCTAACTCCATAAAACCATACATTACAAGGAATACAACTATCGAGCTGATTATCAGTCTATAGATGTGCGAACTCAAGGTCAAAAATTTGACCGACACATAGCGGTGGGCAAGATAACTGATAAACACCCATACCGAGGAGAAGACTACGGCAAAAATGTCGTATTTTTGAAACGGAACTCTGGTTGCCAAAGGAAACCACCAAAGTACCACACAAAAACTCAACACTAACAACACAATATCCACTATCACATAACGCCAATACGGCGGATAGAATATTGTACGCATTAATCTTTTCAGATTCATGGTATGAGAATATTTACGTCTATAAAGACGTATTATTTTTCTTCAATGCGGGCATTGAGATTGCCGATTATCTCATCGGTGATATCATAACCGTCAACAGCGAGCAATACAGCTGCACGGTCAATAATCATTTCATATTTTGCTTCTGCATTAAATTCTTTTAGATAATTCAACAAAGTGTCGGCATATTGCTGCTCGAGACTCTGGCTCTTTGCAGCAAGCTCTTGAACTTTGCGATCATAATCCTGCTGGAGTTTCTGGCTTTTGCGTTGCAAATCGTTGTATTGCGACTCTGCACTTGCCTGAGAGAGAAAAGCATTATTGTTCATCTTCTCTTGAAACTGTGCCGCCTCTTTCTCCAATGCCGTCTGACGTGACTGAAATTCGCGTGCCGATTTGGTTTGCTCATTACGCAAATCTTCCATAGCCTTAACTGCCGGCTTGTACTCTAAAGCAAAACGAGCCATATCAAGATATGCTATTTTGATATGGTCTTTCGGATTTGAAACACCTGCTACGATTGATGAATCCTGCTTGTTTTCAACCGATTCCTCTGACTGTTCTGCACTCTTATTACATGCAGCGAAAAAGGTTACACAAACAGCCAAAACAAAAAAATTAACAATAGTCTTTTTCATTATTATAAATTATTAACGTTGATTTTGTTTTTATTGTCGCGCCGGACTTCTCTGTCCTGCGAATTTACACAACCTATACCACGCTCGCGCATTGCTTTGCTCCGGCTGATATGCTCCGATGAGAAACGTCCGTCCTTCTTGAATATTATACGCACGCACAACAGCACTACAGCGGCAGCAAGTAACAATATGACAATTAAGACAGACATACGACAGGCTTAAAATTTGATACGTTGATGAGTAAAAAAATCGAAAATGAGTTTAGTTTGCAAAGTTACAAAAATTATCTGATTATAACAAATAATATACACATTTTCCGCATAAAGTTGAAATTACGACACCCTAATCGGCTTTTTTTTTGCTATATTGGAATAAATATTGTAATTTTGCGTTTGGTATGACGGATAGTTATTATAGTGTAGAAAACCTTTCTCAAGGGCTTTACAAGGACAAAGGAAGCAAATTCATCAGTTTTGCAATGCCGGTAAGAAGTGTTGACGAAGTCAATACCGCGCTTGCGCGTTACAGAAAGGAATACTATGATGCCCGCCATATATGCTACGCCTATATGCTTGGCGCGGAAAGAGAAATTTTCCGTTCAAATGACGATGGAGAACCATCCGGAACTGCCGGAAAACCTATATTGGGACAAATCAACAGCTACAACCTGACCAATATACTTATAGTTGTAATCCGCTATTTCGGCGGTATTCTGTTGGGCACAAGCGGACTTATAGTTGCATACCGCAGCGCGGCAAAAAATGCCATTGACAACGCTCGCATTATAGAGCATGCACTTACAAAAACATACAAAATATCCTTCCCCTACGATATAGTCAGCCACATAATGAGAATTGTCAAGGATTGTAACGCACAAATACTCAATACTGAATATCAAGACAATACCCAGATACTGACTATAGAAGTACAACAGGCGGTAGCATCCGCTTGCGAAGAAAAAATTGACAAATTTTCACACTATGGACTTAAAAGATTTTGACGATATCCGCCCTTATAGCGATAGTGAAACAACCTCTGTTATTGAACGCTTGCTTTCATATCCCGACTTCTGCCGATTTGCGGAAAAAGTTGTAGGTAGCGATTCTTTTGCTTCGTTAAAGCAGCAATACAAGCAATTTACATCAATCCAACAGTTTCAGTCAACTGCCATCAATCCGTTGCTCCGCCATTTGATTAGAACCAAGACCACATCATTCCAATCGGAAGGTATCGAAGACTCACTCTCTGACAACGGTTGCCTATACATGAGCAATCATAGAGATATTGTCATTGACGTGGCAATGCTGGATAATATTCTGCTTGAGCATCAAATCCGTACTGTCGATATCGGCATTGGTGACAATCTGCTTATCTATCCGTGGATTAAAGATTTGGTACGTCTGAACCGCGCTTTCATAGTCAGCCGAGGCGGTAAAGGCAGAGAACTACTGCTCCAATCAAAACACCTGTCGGAGTACATTCATTATTCTATCGCCTGCCGGCATAACTCAGTGTGGATTGCCCAACGCGAAGGCAGAGCCAAAGATTCAGATGACAGAACACAAGAGAGCGTACTTAAAATGTTAGCCATGGGTAGCGATAAACCTTTTGCGGAGAGTCTCAAAGAACTCAACATCCGCCCGCTGACAATATCATACGAATATGACCCGTGCGACTATTTAAAAGCCAAAGAGTTCCAACTCAAACGCGACAATCCCGACTATCAGAAATCACAAACCGATGACCTAACCAATATGGCAACGGGTATCAGCGGATTCAAAGGTCAACTGACCTACTATTGTTCCGAGAATATCAACCCCGCTATTGACCATATAGCATCACTGACCTCCAACAGAAATGAACAAGCCACACTCATAGCACAATATATAGACCGTCAGATTCACGCACATTACGCTATCTATCACATCAACTACATTGCTTACGATATGTTGCGTTCGTGCGATGAATATGCGAACATATATTCGGAGAAGGAGAAGGACAACTTCGAGGACTACATCCGGCAAAGATTAGATAAAATAGACATACCTGATAAAGACGAGAAATGCCTGCGGGAATACCTGCTGAAAATATATGCTAACCCACTGATTAATCACTTGAAAACTTTCAAACAAACAACATGAAACGAGCCATATTTCCCGGAACTTTTGACCCGTTCACAATCGGACATTACGACATCGTCTGCAGAGCACTCAGTCTCTTCGATGAAATAATAATAGCTATCGGCATCAACAGCAACAAACAATGCCTTTTTTCCGTTGAAGAACGAATAAACAATATCAGACACGCTTTTGAAAACGAACCCAAAGTTATAGTTGAGACCTATGACTGCCTGACCGTCGACTTTGCCGAACAACAAAACGCACAATTTATACTGCGCGGAATCCGCTCGGTAAAAGATTTTGAATACGAACGCGAACTTGCCGGCATCAACCGACGACTCAGCGGAATAGAAACCATACTTCTATATTCCGCGCCGGAATATAGTTCAGTCAGTAGCAGCATGGTACGCGAACTGCACAGATTCGGGAAACCAACCAATGAATTTACAATTTGACTATTGACAGTTTTTCTAAATACGATATAACAACACAAAAGAAACCGATATGAAAAAGCCATCTATCCTCTTAATTTTGTTAGTGATAAGTTGTTTTGCATCTGCACAACACACCACAACCGTTGCCGACAACCTTTCGGTTTACAACGATATTCTACGCACTCTTGACATCAATTATGTCGATACACTTGACTATGATGACCTGCTGAACAACAGCGTGGACTATATGTTGCACAAAATCGACCCATATACAGTGTATATTCCAAAATCAGAAACTGAAGACCTGCGTTTTATGACAACAGGGTCATACGGCGGTATAGGGTCAATAATTACAAAACTCAACGATGGTGTCTATATCTCCGACCCGTATGAAGGTATGCCTGCTCAAAGAGCAGGACTACGCGCCGGGGACAAGATAATCGAGGTTGACGGCAAAGCGGCAAAAGACAAAAACACTTCTGACGTAAGTGATATGCTGCGCGGCAAACCAAAAAGCCTTATCAAAATCAAAGTTGAACGATTGGGTGAAAAAAAACCGCTCACTTTTGAGTTTGAACGCGAAAAGATACAAATAAACCCTGTAACCTATTACAAAGTAGTAGCTCCGCAAACAGGCTATGTGATTTTCAACGAGTTTACCGAAAATTCCGCCATCGAACTCAAAAAAGCCATTGAGACCATGCGACAACAAGATAGCATTACATCGCTGATTATCGACTTGCGCGGCAATGGCGGTGGTCTTATCAATGAGGCTGTTCAGATTGTAGGCTTTTTTGTACCCAAAGGAACGACGATTGTAAGCACCAAAGGACGCAAACCATCGTCAAACTACAAACATAAAACAACTCTCGACCCGCTATATCCCGACATGAAATTAGCCGTTTTGGTCAACAGCTCGTCAGCTTCGGCATCAGAAATTGTGGCAGGAAGCATCCAAGACCTCGACCGTGGAATACTCATCGGACAACGTACTTTCGGCAAAGGCTTGGTACAAACCGTAAAACCGATTGCCAACGATGGTCATCTGAAAATAACCACGGCAAAATACTATATCCCCAGCGGCAGGTGTATTCAGGCAATTGACTATAGTCACAAAAATGCCGACGGCAGCGTAGGACGTGTTCCTGACAGCCTGACGCATGAATTTAAAACTGCTAAAGGACGGATAGTGAGAGACGGAGGTGGCGTGTCCCCGGACATTGAAATCGAAGAAGACGACAAAATCAATATCTGCTACTATCTGATGAAAGACCAACTATTTTTCAAATATGCTAACGAATATGTACTCCATCACCCTCAAATTGCCAAACCGCAGGATTTTTATCTGACAAATGACGACATCGCCGATTTTGAGCGTTTTATCAATGAGCAGAAATTCACATACCGAACGGAAAGTTCCAAATCGCTCAAGGAAGTGCTTGATGTATTGAAATTAGAAGGTTTGGACAGCATCGCAAAGCCTGAATTCGATGCCCTTGACGCAAAACTCAATCCTCCAATCCACGATGCTCTGCTTCAAAATATCGACGACGTAAAATCATTTCTCGGTTCAGAGATTGTCAAACGCTATTATTACGGCAAAGGTTCAACAGAATACCTCATGAAAACCGACAAAGAACTGAAACGAGCCATTGAAGAATTGTCGCATCAGTTTATTGATCTTGAATAATACCCGACTAAAATGTTGATAGAAAACAAAGAATATGGAGGCGAAAGACCTTTATATAAATCGGCAGACTTACATCTGCGCCGAGTAACTATCCATGCCGGTGAATCCGCAATCAAAGAATGCCGAAATATCAAAGCCCAAGATTGCCGGTTTGAAGGAAAATATGTCTTCTGGGAAAACAACGGAGTAGAATGTGACAACTGCTACTTCTCCGAATCTGCGCGCTCATCCGTGTGGTACAGCACAAATATAGTCTTTAGAAATTGCGTAATTGACGCACCCAAGATGTTCCGCCGTACACATTTCATATCGCTTCACAATGTGCAGATGCCCCACGGCAAAGAAGCTTTCTGGGATTGCTCGCATATCAACTTACGAAATGTTAATATCGCCGACTCCGACTATTTGTTTATGCACTGTGAAGATATTGACATTGCCGACTTCCGTCAGGATGCAGACTACTCTTTCCAATATGCTAACAAGGTGGTAATTCACAATGCAGTAATCAATTCCAAAGACTCATTTTGGGAATCACAGGATTGCACCCTCTATGACTGCGAAATCAATGGCGAATATCTCGGCTGGTACTCGGAAAATCTCCGCCTCGTACGCTGCCGCATCACAGGAACACAGCCGCTATGTTACTGCAACAACCTGACTCTCGAAGACTGTGTCCTCGGCGATGATGCCGACCTCGCTTTTGAATACTCAACCTTACATGCTGTTATCAAAGGACGTGTCCACAGCATCAAAAACCCCACATCCGGATTCATTGAGGCAGACGAAGCAGGAGAGATTATCCTTGACACCAACAGAAAACAACCCGCAGATTGCAAAATAAACATATTGCACTAAACTTCTAACGTCACAAAAAATGATAGAACAACGAGTGGAAAAAGCCCGAGAATTGCACCGCAGCGGATTTAACTGCTGTCAGGCAGTCGTTGCCGCATATGCCGATGTCTTCGGTCTTGACCAAACAACAGCCCTGCAAATCTCCGCATCATTCGGCGGAGGCATAGGCGGCATGCGCCAAACATGCGGCGCTGCATGCGGAATGTATATCCTCTGCGGACTGCAATGCGGACAGACTAAAGCCGATGATTTACAATCTAAAGCCGACAACTACAAAGAAGTTCAACTATTGGCACAACAATTCAAAAACATTCACGGCTCTACAATCTGCGCCGAACTGCTCGGACTTAAACAGCCGGACAACCCCGACACAATAATCAAAAAACAACCCTGCAACCAAACAGTTGCCAACGCAGCACGCATTATAGGAGAACGACTACAACGAAATGAAAATTTGAACATATGATAGTACTCACCACACGTCTGCCCAAAGAAGGTTTCAGCTCGTTAAAAGAACATAACATAATTATCCCCGACAAACCTTTTTTCACCACCGAGGAGCTACTGCAATATGCCCCGCAGTGCGATATCCTCGTGCCCACTTTCGATTATCAGATAACAGCGGACATAATCAACTCAATGCCCAATCTGCGTCTGATTGCCAATTTCGGAGTCGGCTACAACAACATTGACATCTCCGCTGCCAAACAACGCGGCATCAGAGTAGCCAACACTCCTCAACCGACTATCGAACCGACTGCTGAACACACATTCAGCCTGATGATAGCCATAGCACACAGATTAGCAGAACTTGACCGCAAATTGCGCACCACCAACGACATACGCTTCGGGGTAATGAACAATCTCGGCACCGCAATCAGCAACAAAACACTCGGCATAATCGGAATGGGACGAATAGGTCAGAGTGTAGCACGCAAGGCTCGCGCATTCAACATGAACATCATCTATCACAACCGACATCGGCTACCGCAAGAAACAGAACAAAATCTACATGCCACCTACAAAAGTTTTGACGAAATAATACAACAGTCCGATTTTCTGTCACTCAACCTACCCTACACTCCCGATGTCCATCACATGATTAATTCTACAGTACTTCAGAACATGAAACCAACAGCTATTCTGATTAATACAGCCCGAGGAGCCATAGTTGACGAAAAAGCACTTGTAGATGCCCTAAAAACAAAAACAATAGCCGCTGCCGCTTTAGATGTATATGAACATGAACCGCATATATCACCCGGACTATTGGAATCAGATAATGTACTCCTAAGTCCGCATATCGGCACCGGCACAATAGAGGGACGAATAGCAATGTGCGAAAACGTCAGCCGCAACATCAACAGTTTCCTCATCGGACAATATAATGAAATAAACCTTGTTATATAATTCAAAAATAAACTAAAAATCGTAAATAGTAAATAGAAAATCGTAATGGTATTATCTGTATTCAAAAAAGAGTTCCGATATTTTTTCAGCACACCCACAGGCTATATCGTATTAGGACTATTCTGGCTCGCAATAAGTCTCTTTCTCTGGGTCATACCCGGACAATACAATATTATGGACTCCGGCTATGCCCAATTGGACGGACTATTTCAACTCTCACCATGGCTCTTCATGTTTCTCTGCCCCGCAGTATGTATGCGCATGTTTGCAGAAGAAATGCAAAACCACACATGGGAACTGTTGGCAACAAAACCAATCTCATGCACACAAATAGTACTCGGCAAATTTCTCGCCGCATGGGTACTTACCATCATCGCACTACTACCATGTATCTTCCACTATCACATGGTATGGGCACTCGCAGAACCCGTAGGCAACATCGACTCCGGAGCATTCCGAGGAGCATTCATAGGACTGATATTTCTCACCGCCGCCAACTGCTCCATCGGACTATTCACCTCATCACTCACACAAAGTCAGATAGTAGCATTTATACTCGGACTCCTCCTCTGCTTCCTCCTATTCTACGGCTTCGACCTCGCAAGCGAACTATTCACCAACGGAAAAACAGTGCAAACCATACAACAAGCAGGTTTCCACGCACACTATAAATCCATCAGCCGAGGTGTTATCGACTCAAAAGATATCACCTATTTCCTTTCAGTCACCGCCATATTCATACTTATTACAATAAAAAAAATGAGCGCAAGAAAATGACACGAATAGGTCTATTATCTGACACTCACGGATGGCTTGACAAACGTATCTATGAACATTTCAACCAATGCGACTGCATCTGGCATGCCGGCGACATAGGCTCTGTAGAAGTTTTAGAACAACTGCAAGCATTCAAACCCACACGCGCCGTATTCGGCAATATCGACGGATATGACCTGCGCCACCGACTGCCTGAAATCGACCGATTCAAATGTGAAGACGTAGACGTCTTTATCACACATATAGGAGGCTACCCCGGCAATTACGACATCCGAATAAGAAATAAAATCTATGCCATGCCGCCTAAACTCTTTATAAGCGGGCACAGCCATATCCTAAAAGTCAAGTATGACCAACAACTCAAACTGCTACACCTCAATCCCGGCGCAGCAGGAAAACAGGGATTTCAACTCGTACAAACAATAATGCGATTCGCCATCGACAAAGACAAAATCCAAGACCTCGAAATAATCGAACTTAAAAACATGTTGTAAAACACTAAAAATGGTCTTGCACAACTCAAAAAAACATAGTAACTTTGCAACCGTCATTGAGAAATGATACGCACAGGTTATCTCCTGTCAAAAACAACACAATCTTTTTTGTACCTTTAAAAACAAACTAATACCTAAAAAGACAGGTCGCTGCGAAGCGACCTCCTTTATTAAATACAAGCGACCTCCCCTATCGCATACAAACAAGAAACAAATAGCAAAGCCCACCCTCGTTACACCTCTCAACTCCGAACACCCATAACACAATAAAACAGCCACATACTGCATACGCATAAAACGATTCATCAGACGAATAGTCGCCCACTCGGAATCCGTTATATAGTCCCAATAGCGTTCATCGGGATTAAGGATTTCATACACACAGCCATTCTACGGTTCTTGCTTCATATGATTCAGGAGGTGCATGGTCACTATTGAGTTTTTCTTACTTCTTTGAGTAATGCCGACACATCACTAACAACAGTGAACGGACGAACGACTTCAAGATTATCGTTCATCACACAATAGACCATTAGCTCGTCATTATTCTCTCCACCGAAACCGTCAGAATCGGCGAAATACTGACCGTCAGGATAGAGCATCCAAGAGAGCGCAATCAGACCGTTCTTACAGTTGTCCCAGCGGTTGATGTGAACATAGTTAATACGGCGCAAATGAGCGTTATGGCTGTTGGGAATTTTATCTAATGTCTCAAAATCAATCTCTTCGTCCGAGAAACCGACCAACTGTCCGAGGCTTGCTATCTGTCGTACCTTGCCGGTGGTTTTATTTACGAGATACTCATCTCCGTTCTTGTCCGTAACATGAAGCAGTTTCCCTCCCCATGAATAACATTCGCATTGCTCCAACTGAGCCATGTCTTCTAAATAATCGCCTTTAAGTTTCATAATAGTTGTGTTTAAAAGTTATACATTTATTCTATAGAGTTGAGAAATAATGGCTTAAATGCAATTTAATCATGTAATAATGCCTTCAAAAATAGCATCAATGAAGCATTAACCGCGTTGCAAAGGTACGACATTTTTTTGAAAACACAAAATGAACTATACAAAAACAGAAATAGCCAATTCGATAGGAGTCAAAATCATTGCATATCTCAAAAAAAACTGAACTTTTACAGCCAAAGTTGCAAAGATAACAACAGGCGAACACAACTATGACTAAACAGAGGAAAAGAAATAGTCCCCGCTACGAGGAATCAGCACAAACATAGAATTGAAATAAAAAGCATTTATTGACGCTTATTTTGGTTTAACTGAATATAGCAAATTTATCTGCCCGAAACAAGATAGCTTGTACGATTTATGCTCAAATACTTGTATATATAAAAAAAACAGTAATTTTGCGAATGTAATATGGAAATGATAGGAAAAAAGATATGATGACTAAAGATGATGAAATAGTCGCTTATTAAAAAGGCGTTTATTGACGCTTGTTTTGGAAATCTGAAATCCGGTAAATTTCTCCAACCCAAAACAAGATAGTACAATAAGCGTTCTCGCGGGTATGTATTATCCGTTCGCGCCCTTATAGGGCGGGAGGGAAAACATATCGGGCGTGGACGTTATTGTTTATTCTTGTGTGTAGGGTCATTTCAGGAACCTCGTTAAGGAGAATAAGCGTGGATAACATTCACGCTTTTATTTTTGACTATATTTCTTTTCCCGTTGGGCTATTTCAATGCCTCTGAGAATTATATATTGCTTTTGACTACTTGGTTGGTTATTGAACTCTCGTTCTGTTTCTATTCAAATTACAACAATAATCCCAGCCAATAGGATACGAGAGTGCTTATATTTTCTATTTTTTCGGTATCCCTATAGTATCCCTATAGAAAAAAATAATGTAGGGGCATACCTTATTATATGCCCCTACATTGGTTAAGTTTGTCTTACGCTTCATCCTCGACGGCGGCTTGAGCGGCGGCGAGGCGGGCGATGGGGACGCGGAAGGGTGAGCAGGATGCGTAGTTCATGCCGACGCGGGCGCAGAACTTAACGCTGGAAGGCTCGCCGCCGTGCTCGCCGCAGATACCTGTGCGCAAGCCCGGACTAACGGCACGACCTTTCTCTACCGCCATCTTAATCAACTGACCTACACCATTCTGGTCAAGGACTTGGAACGGATCGGCTTTCAGAATTTTCTTCTCAAGATAAGCCGGCAGGAACGAAGCGATGTCGTCGCGGCTGTAACCGAAGGTCATCTGTGTGAGGTCGTTAGTACCGAATGAGAAGTACTGTGCCTCTGTTGCGATACGGTCAGCAGTTAGAGCTGCACGCGGAATCTCAATCATCGTACCAATCTCGAACTCTACCTCAACGCCATACTCGGCAAACACCTCTTGAGCAACACGTTGGATAATCTCTTTTTGTTGTTTGAACTCATAGAGGATACCAATGAGCGGCACCATGATTTCCGGCATCGGGTTCTTACCTTCTTTCTTCAGTTCGCAAGCAGCTGACATGATAGCGCGGGTCTGCATGGCTGTAATTTCAGGGAAGGTGATACCGAGACGGCAGCCGCGGTGACCGAGCATCGGGTTGTTCTCAGCGAGTTGGGCAACGCGTTGTTGTATCTCTTCTACGCTGACACCCATCTCTTTTGCCATAGTCTCCTGACCTGCGAGGTCGTGGGGTACGAACTCATGCAATGGTGGGTCGAGCAGTCGGATATTAACGGGGAATCCGTCCATAGCTTCGAGGATACCCTTGAAGTCGGCTTTCTGATAAGGCAGCAGTTTGGTAAGGGCTTTTTCACGACCTTGAGCATCTTTGGCGAGAATCATTTCGCGCATAGCGATGATTTTCTTGTCATCAAAAAACATGTGTTCTGTACGTGTCAGACCGATACCCTTGGCACCGAAAGCGCGAGCTACGCGTGCATCATGTGGTGTGTCGGCATTGGTGCGTACCTGCAGTTTGGTGTATTTGTCGCAGAGGTCCATGAGGTCTTTGAAGTCGCCTGACAGTTCGGCAGCTTTGGTAGGAATCTCGCCGGCATAAACTTGACCTGTAGAGCCATTGAGTGAGATAAAGTCGCCTTCTTTATATGTTACACCTTCAATCTTAACGGTCTTGGTTTTGTAGTCAACTATGATAGCCCCTGCACCGCTGACGCAGCATTTGCCCATACCGCGAGCCACAACGGCAGCGTGTGAGGTCATACCGCCACGAGCGGTGAGGATACCTTCGGCAGCCGACATACCGGCGAGGTCTTCAGGACTTGTTTCGATACGCACCATGACTACGCGATGACCGTTCTTGTGCCATTCTTGTGCATCGTCTGCATGGAATACAATCTGACCGCAGGCAGCACCCGGCGAAGCAGGCAGACCCTGCGTGATGGCTTTAGCTTTCTTCAAAGCGTCTTTGTCGAAGACGGGGTGAAGAAGTTCATCGAGTTTCTGCGGCTCGCAGCGGAGGATAGCTGTTTTTTCGTCAATCATACCTTGACGGAGCAAGTCCATGGCAATCTTAACCATCGCCGTACCTGTGCGTTTGCCGTTACGTGTTTGGAGGAACCATAGTTTGCCTTCTTGGACTGTGAACTCCATATCCTGCATGTCGCGATAGTGGTTTTCAAGTTTGGTCTGTATGCCGTCCAATTCTTTGTAGAGTTCAGGCATAACCTCTTCCATTGAGGGGAATTTAGCGGCACGTTCTTCTTCATTTATGCCTTGCAATTTAGCCCAGCGACGGGAGCCTTCAATAGTGATTTGCTGCGGAGTACGGATACCGGCAACTACGTCTTCACCTTGAGCATTAACGAGGTATTCACCGTTGAATATGTCTTCACCTGTAGCAGCATCGCGGCTGAAACAAACGCCGGTGGCTGATGTGTCGCCCATATTACCGAATACCATAGCCATAACGCTTACGGCTGTACCCCACTCGTCAGGGATACCTTCAATCTTACGATAGATGATAGCACGCTCGTTCATCCAGCTGCGGAATACGGCGCATATAGCGCCCCAGAGCTGCTCAATCGGGTCTTCGGGGAAGTCTTTGCCGGTCTGCTCTTTGATGGCTTTTTTAAAGCGGAGAACAAGGTCTTTAAGTTCTTCAACAGAGAGGTCCTTGTCGAGTTTTACACCACGGATGGCTTTCACCTCTTCGATGATTGCCTCAAAGGGGTCGATGTCGGTTTTGTTGACGGGTTTCATACCGAGAACCACGTCACCGTACATCTGCACGAAGCGGCGGTATGAGTCATAAACGAAGTGCGGGTTATTGGTTTTTGCCACCATACCTTCAGCCACTGTGTCATTCAAACCGAGATTGAGGATAGTGTCCATCATACCGGGCATTGAAGCGCGGGCACCGGAGCGAACAGAAACAAGAAGCGGGTTTTTCGGGTCACCGAATTTTCTGTTCATCAGCTCTTCAATGTGTTTGACAGCAGCCATAACATCATTGTTGAGCAGTTCAACAATTTTCTCCTGACCTACTTGGTAGTATTCGTTGCATACATCGGTAGTAATTGTAAATCCGGGAGGAACAGGCACACCTATCAAGTTCATTTCCGCAAGGTTAGCACCTTTTCCACCTAATTGCTCACGCATCTGAGCATTACCTTCGGCTTTACCGTTACCGAAGGTGTAAACACGTTTTTTGTTGTCCATGTGAAATATTATTTATTTAGTTTTGTTATAGGTCAACATTTGTGAATCAAAAAAAATGCGAGAACATAGTTCACGCATTTTTATATAAAGTATTGGCTTACTACGATTTGTAAGAACATCTGTATTTTCATATTGTGCAACTGCATGGCATTCTAAATTCAGACTGCAAAGTTACACTATTTTTCAGACATATGCAAATAATTCACACTTTTATTCCACTTTAGAGCCTAAAAGATTATATTTCACACCGTTGCGGAGGATATATATATTGCCGTTCTCAACTATTTTGCGCGCGGACTTGCTGTTATCCTCAACGTTGATTAATGACGTTTGAGGGTCGCAATTCTCACCAACTGTATATGTTATACGCTCGGTGAATGCCACATGCTGAACATATGCTATCTTAACGAGGAAATTTATCTCATCACCTTCATTTTTATCGGTCAGCGAATAGAGTGCTTTTTGCCCAAAGAGTTCCATAGGTTTGTCACCGCCGTCAAGCACACCGTCTTTAAAGAAGAATATATATGGTGCTGCGAAACCCTCAATATTGTCGAGGAAGTTGACTTCAATCTCTACTCCTTTATCAGTTGTGGTTACTGTCCAATCATAACCTTTGACAAACGGATTGGCAGCTGCTGCGTCATTGGAGGTGTAATATTCGTCCACATCGGTGCTGTGACCGCTGCAAGAGCCTAAAACTTCAGGCTGCTCTTCGGCTGAACATTGGCTGCCGACGATATACTTGATACGCTCAGTGAATAGCACATGGTCGGCATATGCTATCTGAACAAGGAATACAATAGTTTCACCTTCAGCCTTGCCTGTCAGAGTGTGTGAGGCAGTGTGCGTTGCTTCGTCCCAACCTGACATAGGAATAGGATTGCCGATAAGCACGCCATTGGAATCGAAAGTAAAGAGTTGAGGAGCAGCCATACCGACATAGTTGTCAAGGAAATGCACCTTGATTTCCACGCCTGCAGATGTGGTCTGTACTTGCCAATCCCACCCTAATTCCGGATTGAGATTTGCCACGGGGTTGGCATTACTGTAATAGAGGTCAACACTATTGGAATGACCTTCGCATATAGCAAATGATTTTGGCGATGTAAATACCAACATGCATGCTAACAAAAGAAAAAAATAATTGTGTTTCATATTAACTGATTATAAAAGTTTTTATACTCATACCTAACAAAAATTATGCCATTCGAGTTTGCATTAGCCTATGTCAGCCATTTTTCATGGATATTTGCTGATATAACTTGACTAATTCTGCTACACACTCTGATTCGGTCATTTTGGTTGTGAAGCCTCAGGCATGGTCAAAACTGACCGCAGCCTATATGTATTTGGGAACGGTCATAACATATTGAGTTCGAGTTTAGCTTCATCGGACATCATGTCTTTAGTCCATTCGGGATAGAAAACGAGATTGATATTAACTTCTTTGATTTCGTCGATTGACGATACCTTCTGATTGACATCTTCTATGATAAAGTCGGCTGCAGGGCAATTAGGTGCAGTCATGGTCATGTCAATATCGAGAGTCATATCGTCATGCAGGTCGATTTTATATATCAGTCCGAGGTCGTAAATGTTAACAGGTATTTCGGGGTCGAAAACGGTTTTTAGCATTCGTAGAATTTTCTCTTCTACAAGTAGTTTGTTGTTTTGAGATGCCGATTGTTTGTCATGAGATGAGCCGGATTGAGGACTTGAGGTTAAGTCTTTCGGACTTGTTTTCTCGGCTTTGTTTTTAAATAAATTTTTTATTTTCATAATAATTCGTCTAATTCGGGTGATTTGGCAAGTTGTCCGTTGATTACGGCAACACATGATGTTTTGGCTCGGGCGCAGAGTTTATGGTCTGTTTTACGGAATATCTTTTGGATAAAGACATATTTGATGAGTTGTTTTTCCACGCGGAGTGTACATTCGTACTCATCATTGGGTCGAAGAGGTGTTTTGTAGTTTATCTCCACCTGTGCCACCACGACATCTATTCCTTTGTTGTGCAGGGCTGCAAAACTTACACCTTTGCTACGAAGAAATTGATGTCGGGCATGTTCGAAATAATGCTGATAATTGGCATTGTTGACTATACCCTGTATGTCACATTCGTAGTCTCGAACGATATCTGATGTAATAAAATCTTCCATAATTTTTATATTATTTATTGAAGTTTTCCACTTGCGCTATCCCACATCGGACATTAGAATCAGTAGCTCTTAGGGGCAAAATTTAACTTAAAAAAGGTCAGATTTAGTCAGACAAAGCCGACTGAATCTGACCCTTTCTTTATCCTGAACATGCCCGCCTTCATGTCCTCGTATATTAGCCGTCATGACTAACTGCAAGAACAATCTGTCTTTCGACTTAGGGCTAAATTATCAATAGAACCTTGAGCGGTTGTCTTCGATCTTTGCATCGTCATGGATTTTAGTCCAAACAGCATTGAGTACGGAATTGGAAATTCTGCTTTCGCTGTTTTGTTTTGCCTGCTGCTCGTCAAACTCGTTTTGAGCGATTTCAACAGCAATCGGTCTAACGACATAAACACCGTTGAGACCTTGTATCGGGGCAGAAAGTTCGTCAACATCGAGAGCGGCTACAGCACCCAATACAGACGGCTCCATCTGGCTGCCGAACATCATTCCTGAGAAATTGACATTTTCGGCTCTATGGATTGTATCTTCAAGTACATTGCCTGCTTCTTCAAGAGTCTTGACATCAGCAAGTTTTGATATAAGTTGCTGTGCCTTGGCATTGCGGAGCAATTCAGCACGGAGTTCATAAGATTTTGCATCTAAAGTTGCATACTCATTTTCGTCAATCTCATCTAATGCTGCCACAACAAAATCCTCACCACATTCAAACACATCGCTGACATCACCGAGTTTGGAATCAAAAGCCCATTTTACAATTTGGCGTGCAGAAGTGAGATTATTGACATTATTTTCGTTTTCGGTCAAGTTGGTAGCTCTGCGAAGGGTGAGATTCTGCTCTTTTGCAGCCTCCTCGAATTTCTCGCTTGTGTTATTCTCAACAACAAACTGTTTTGCCTGATTGTAGAGATTATTGATGGTTACCCTTGAAGGATTGACGCCGATTGTGAGAACAGCCAATTTGACTTTCGGAGTAGCGGCTGTTTGTTCTTTCACGTGGAAAATATAGGAGCCGCGACCGGCAGCAACGGCAAACACACCGTTTCTACCTACTGTAAACGCGCTGTCAACAACATGTTTTGCACGCGGGAAACGCATTTGTGCAAGTGTGTTACTCAATTCTTCTTCAGAGAATCTGCCAAAGTCGCCATTGTTTTCAGAATCTGCATTGTAAACAGCTACGAGTGAAGTCCATGAAGCTCCTTTATTGACTGCGTTCTTGATACTGTCGATGCGCTCTTGGTTGCGCTCGCTCAATACTATAACATCAAGAGCAACAGTATCAGGAAGTCTGTAGCCGTTGTCAATAATACGTGCCATAGAATAAGCATTGTCGGCAAAAGTTACTTCTGTTACATCACCTTTTTTGCCGCTGAAAGCGAAGTCCTTATATTGTGCAGGTACTGTTTCTACAGAGAAGTTACGACCTGTATAAGGAGTATCGGAATTGCTGTTGACAAGAATAACGACATCTTCGGTTGTTGTAAATTCGTCGCGCAGGTCATTGATTTCGAGTTCTGCTTTTTGGAAGTCCTCCGGTGAAGGTTTAATCGGGAATGCCACATAGCTGATAGCGCGATGCGGTTGTTGTTTGTAACCTTCCTTACGTTTATTGTAGAGGGCTTTAACTTCGCTGTCAGAAACATTGAACAATGAGTCAGGCAACTGGTAATACGGTTTTGAAACATACTCAACCACGGCAGTCGGAGCTGCGGCATCAAATTCAGCCTTGGCTTCGATTTTATTGGTAACGATACCGGATTGAACAAGGTTGACAAATTTCTCTTGAAGCAGAGACTGTTTTACAGCATTGACCTGATAGAGCCAGAAACGTTTGCTGCGTTCAATTTGCGCTGCTTGGTCAGGATCATTGGCTGTTTCGGTATTGTTGATATAGCTGAGGAAATTTGAGAGACCTTCTTTGTTCGGGAACATGCGTGAGATAATCGGATGCAGATTGTCACCAACCGTGCGGTCAACGAGTTCCTCTTCAGTAACTCGGATTCCAACCTCTTGTGCCTGATGCTGAAGAATCTTCTCTGCCACCAGATTGTCCCATACCTGCTGACGAATCTGTTGGTGTTGAGCCTCGGTAAGATTGTCGATATTGTAACTTGATTTAACCATCTCAGTGTATTGCTCGATAGCTGCACTGAATTCCTGGATGCTGATTTCCTCGCCTTCTATTTCAGCAAGGACTTGAGCATTACGGTTTGCAAAACTTGAAGTTGATGTAAAGAAATCACCGAGGATGAAAGCCAGCATGGCGAGACCTACGATAACAATCAGTACCCAACCCCAACTTCTAATTTTTCCTAATGTTGCCATTTTTTTATTTAATTTAGTCGTTAATTCAAAATAGTCAGTCAAACAGACTGTTTGATCCAAAAATCAAAGTCATCAGTCGAAAGACCAATTAGTCTCACGACTTGCAACTTTTATCTTTACTTCTACATATTTCCACAAAAGGCACGCAAAATTAATACTTTTTTTTCAGTCAGCAAAATTTTACAGTGTTTTTAACGTGTTATTTTTACTAATTCTATACGATTATCTTTCATTTTAAGGCATTTGACGGTATAATCGCCTATTTGTATAGCCTCGTTCAGTTTCGGAAAGCGTCCGAGTTGATTAAGAATCAATCCCGCAATAGTTTCATATTCATCAGACAGTGGCAGTTGCAGAGCAAACTTTTCATTGACCTCGTCAACCTCCAACCTACCGGAAAAATAGAATTCGTTGTCTGACATTTTTTGCTCGGTATATTCCTGAATATCATGCTCATCACGTATTTCTCCGAATATTTCCTCAAGTATGTCCTCGAGCGTTACAATACCGGCTGTCCCGCCAAACTCATCGACCACAACGGCAATGCTTTTCTTCTCCTGCAGAAAACGATTCATGAGTTTCTGTGCCGCCATATTTTCAGGCACGATAATTATTGGAGTGATGTGTTCGTGCCATGTGTCCTGATGTCGGAACATTTCAGAGGAATGGATATATCCTACAATATCGTCAATGTCATGTTTGTAGATAGGGACTTTGGAGAATCCTGATTCTGAAAAAGTCTTGCAAAGTTGCTCTGCGCTCACATCATATGGCAATGCCGTTATCTCAGGGCGCGGCACAAGACAGTCACGAAGCTTGACTTTTGAAAAATCAAGAACATTCTGAAATATCTGCATCTCGGTTTCTATCTCTCCATTGTTTTCCTGTATTTCAAGATTTTCCTGCACAAGATAGTTAAGGTCGGTTTTAGAGAACATCTTATCTTCATCGGTTTTGCTTATATCAACCCGAAAAACACGCAGGAAAAGCGTAGCCAACCACGTTGCAAAAAGAGCTATGGGATAGAGCAATACATAAATAATGTAAATAAACGGAGCAAAGATTTTGAGCCACATATTCGGATTGTTGCTAAAAAGGCTCTTGGGTATAAATTCGCCAAAGATAAGCACAATAATAGTGGCAATGATAGAGATTATAAACGATACCAATGTAGCTTCTTCGACATAGTTGGAAAGATATGGCTCAAGCAACTTTGTCATGGAGAGCGAGAAAGCGACAAGCGTTATATTGTTGCCTATAAGTATGGTGGTAATATACTGGTTGGGGTGTGAGTAAAACTTCTGAATAATTGCCGAAATGATACTCTCGTCATGTTTTTCCACTTCAAAGCGCAGTTTATTTGACGATACAAAAGCTATCTCCATTCCGGAAAAGAATGAAGACAAAAGAAGTGAAATTATTAAAACTGCAATCAAAGAGTACATCGGGTAAAATTCAACTATTGGCGGTAGCAAGCGTGAAAACTACGATTTTTGTTTTGGGGATTTTTCGCAATTGTGCGGCACATTCCGAGAGCGTAGCACCTGTTGTCAACACGTCATCAACGAGCAATAGGGTCAGCCCTTTGAGGTTGTGTTTAGGATTGATTGCAAAAGCTCCTTTGACATTTGTAGCACGAGTTATTATATCCTGCATCGTCTGCGAGCGGTCATTACGTATTCTTGTCAAGGCATCTTCACAGACCGTGACACCGAGAGCGTCACCTATCCCGTGAGCTATAAAATCACTTTGATTATAGCCGCGTTCTCGCAATTTCTTTTTGTGCAAGGGTACGGGAATGATAACATCGATGCCGTCAAAGAAACCGTTGTCATGCCATTCTGCTACAGCCTGCTGCGCCAGCCTATACATAATTTCGGGTCGGTTGCCGTATTTGGCATGGTGTATCAGATTGCGGAACGCGGAATCTTGATTATACAAGCAGAAAGCAGCTGCACGAAGAATCTGCAAATCAGGTGCAAACTTCATTTCCACCTGATTGTTCTTGCTAACAGCCGTGAATGTCCTCGGCAGACTACCCAAACACTTGTTGCAAATGGTATGTTCATCATCGTCCAATGCATCACCGCACTGAAGGCATACCTCCGGGTAGAAAACCGATAACAGTGCTTTAAGCCAATCGGTCATCAGACAACTAACTTACTTGTTTTTCAGCCAATCGAAAACCTTTTTTCTGTCCTCAAACAACCAAGCACAGCACAAACCGACAATCCAACTCAAAATAATACCGATTGTCAGACATTTGATTCTATTGTTGACAGCTTTAGGCATCGGCGATATATGGCTGATAAAGACCATTGGTTCAGTACATGAAGCAAGGTCAGCCTCAACACCTTTCTTATGTTGATTGAGAGCAAGTATATCATCATGAAGCAGTTCCACACTGCGTTTTCCGACAATCAGACTACCTGCTTTTTTCGGATTGTATTTCAAATCAACTTGATCAGCCTGCGGGAAATTGAAATACAGCACTTTAGACAGACTGTCAAGATAGTCGAGCTGCTTGTTGCATATATCAAGTTCATCCTCAAGCATTGAATGGTGATAGTGATACTTGGTCTGCATAATCGCGTTGGTATTCACATAATTGGCAAGGGCAGTCTCAAAATCACGCAGGTTGGCGAGTTTTTTTGTATAAAGCTCGAATACAATATAATTGTTGGATATAAGATTGAGAGTATCTTCTAATAGGTGTTTGTCCTTATAGTCAATAAGGTCAGGAGTTATATTGTTCTGGTAGTCAACTACATAAATTGTACGCAGACGGCTGATGCCCATAGTACATTCAGGCGAGCAGTCAAGTATTTCACTTAAACTTAATTCCGGTTGGACACGTGGGGAAAGAGCCATAGATATGGGTCTTACGACCTCTTTTATTTCAGCAGCCATCGGACCATGGATTGCAGCCATACCCTCGGCTTTGTATTTGCGGTTGTCAACTCTCGAATACCATAATGCCAATGTAATGCCAATGATTAGAATTGGAAGAACTATATACCATTTGCGGAATGATATTTTGATTTGTTTTGCGAGAAAATGCCCGAAAGCCACACATACTCTGCCAATCCATCGGCAGGCACTTTTTATTAGATCCCAGAGGGTAGTATCTTTTGTTTCTGACATAATTTGATAGAATTGTTGCTGCGGCGGCATTCCGTCGCAGCAACATTATTGATTAAAGAAAGATAAGTTGTACAAGAATATAAACAGGCAATAGTACTATCAGTGAGAATTTTATCATATAGCCGAAGAATGACGGCATCTTGATATTATTCTCTTCTGCAATGGCCTTAACCATGAAGTTAGGTCCGTTACCTATATAAGTCATTGCTCCGAAGAATACTGCACCGATACAGATAGCTTTCAGTATCACTTCAGGAACACCGGCAACAAACGAACTTGCAGCCAGAGTTGTAGTCGAGAAGTCAACACCGGTAGCTACAGAGTGGAAAGCAACGGCTGTAGGTGTGTTGTCAAGGAATGATGAGAGCATACCTGTTGTATAATAGAATTGCCATGGTTGGTCAAAGCCGAAAGATGCGGCATGACCGTTGAGGTAAATCAGAGCCGGTGTCATTGTTGTAAAGATACCGAGGAATAAGAATGCGACCTCGATGATAGGTGCCCAAGTGAATTTGTTGAGTTCATAGCGCACTTTGTCTTTTGTAGTACGCAAGGAGAGAATGGTAAGAGAAATAAGTACTATCTCACGCAGGAATTGGAGCCAGAGCGGAGCATCGGGGTCTTTCATTGCAGGAATTGTACCTTCATTGATGAACGCTACAGAAAGCACCACGCCTAACAGATACAGGAAGTTGATTGAGCCTCCGAGATGGAGAGGCACTTGTTCGCGAGCGTCTGCTGAAAGTGCTGTCCAATCCTCTTTCTTGTACATTATTGTATCCCATATATAATATATTATAAGGAGTATGACACCCGTAAAGAGCCATGGCAGCCACATGCTTGAAAACCATGTAAAACTTGCGCCGCGCAAGAAGAGCATAAACAATGGGGGGTCTCCGAGCGGAGTCAGAAGACCGCCGCAGTTGGCTACTAAAGCGATGAAGAACAGAATGGTGTGAACAGTGTGCTTGCGCTGTTGATTGGTAGTGATAAGCGGACGAATCAGCAACATGGCTGCACCGGTTGTACCCATGATACTTGCCAATATCCAGCCTATTCCGAGAAAAGCAGTGTTGATTATAGGTTTCGCCTTGATATCACCACTCAAGTGAATACCGCCTGTAATTACATATAGTGAAAGCAACAAGACGATGAAAGGTATGTAGTCGTAGATAACCTGGTGTTCAAGAGCATGTACTCCCTGCATACCATAAGCTGACATAAGATAGACGGCTGTCGGTACTCCGAGCAGGATTGAGACAATAAGTTTGTTGTAGTTGTCTTCCCACCAGTGTTCTGCTATCAGAGGACCGATTGCAATCATGAGTAGCATCAGTATAAACGGGATCATTGTCCACGCCGGAAGTTGGGAAATGTCGGTTGTCGCCGCCTGCTCTACCAAAGTCGTGGCTGTCGAGTCAACCGCAGTTTCTACAGATTCAGCAATCTGCGCAACCGTATCCTGCGCGGCTGCTATCGAAACTGACAATAATGAAAATAAGTTAATCATGTTATAAAAATTTATGATGAGTAGTTCTTTTTCCTTTCAACTTTGATTAATCCAACTTCAAAACGGCAAGGAAAGCCTTCTGCGGTACTTCCACATTGCCTATTTGCTTCATGCGCTTTTTGCCTCGTTTTTGTTTTTCAAGCAGTTTGCGTTTTCGGCTGATATCACCACCATAACACTTGGCTGTTACATCCTTGCGTACCTGCTTGACTGTCTCGCGTGCTATGATTTTGGCTCCGATTGCGGCTTGGATTGCGATATCGAACTGCTGACGCGGCAGGAGTTCTTTGAGTTTTTCACACATTCGGCGGCCGAAATCAACGGCATTATCCTGATGTGTCAGTGTTGAAAGAGCATCAACAGGCTCGCCGTTCAGCAAAATATCGAGTTTGACCAATTTTGACGGGCGGTAGCCGTTTGAATGGTAGTCGAAAGAGGCATAACCTTTTGATATTGATTTGAGTTTGTCATAGAAATCGATTACTATTTCTCCAAGAGGCAAATCGAAAAGTATCTCAACGCGATCGCCTGAGATATATTCCTGTTTGACCAATTCCCCGCGTTTTCCTAAACACAGGGTCATTATAGGTCCGATATATGTTGTTGCAGTGATGATAGACGCTCTGATATAAGGTTCTTCAATATGGTCAATAAGCGTAAGGTCAGGCATTCCTGCCGGATTATGGACTTCTCTGCATGTTCCCTGCTTGTCATACACGAGATAGGACACATTGGGAACTGTGGTTATAACATCCATATCGAACTCGCGGTCAAGACGCTCCTGGACTATCTCCATGTGAAGCAGACCGAGAAAACCGCATCTGAAACCAAAGCCGAGAGCCACAGAACTTTCGGGTGAGAAAGTAAGGCTGGCATCGTTGAGTTGCAGTTTTTCAAGACTGGAGCGAAGATTTTCGTAATCCTCTGTTTCAATCGGATACACACCGGCAAAGACCATCGGCTTGACTTCCTCAAAACCGTCTATTGCTGCGGCACAAGGACGAGAAACATGGGTTATGGTATCACCTACTTTAACTTCAGTAGAGGTTTTTATTCCGCTTATGATATATCCCACATTACCGGCACTCAACTGTTTCTGCGGCTGCATGTCAAGTTTGAGTACACCTATTTCATCGGCATCATATTCTTTTCCCGTATTGAAAAATTTCACGTGGTCGCCTGTTTTGAGCGTTCCGTTGACTATCTTAAAATAGGCTATAATACCTCGGAAAGAATTGAATACAGAATCAAAGATAAGGCATTGCAACGGAGCTTCAGGGTCGCCTTTCGGAGCCGGCACACGCTCAACTATGGCATTGAGGATTTCTTCAACACCCTGCCCTGTCTTGGCACTTGCTCTGATTATTTCCTCGCGCTTGCAACCCAACAACTCAATAATCTCGTCTTCAACCATTTCGGGCATAGCCGACTCCATATCGCATTTGTTGAGAACGGGGATTATTTCGAGGTCGTGCTCAAGAGCCATATAGAGGTTGGAAATTGTCTGCGCCTGAACACCTTGCGAGGCATCAACAACGAGCAACGCACCTTCACAAGCGGCTATTGACCGACTTACTTCGTATGAAAAATCCACGTGACCCGGGGTATCAATCAAATTGAGAATATAAAGTTGGGAGTTGACAGAGTAACGCATCTGTATAGCATGGCTTTTGATTGTTATTCCGCGCTCTTTCTCGAGATCCATATCATCGAGCACCTGATTCTCCATGTCTTTTTTATCAACAGTGTCAGTATATTCGAGCAGGCGGTCTGCCAATGTGGACTTGCCGTGGTCTATATGAGCTATAATACAGAAATTGCGTATATTTTTCATACGAAATGAAACTAAAATGCGAAATGCGCATAATCGATTGCAAAGTTAACTATTTTTTTGGAAACGACAAAAAAAAGAAGTCAACTTTTTTGCATAATTGGGAAAAAATACTAATTTTGCGGCTCGAAAAATTATAGTTTACGTATGGGTACAAAAACATTTCTTTCCCAAGGGGAAACAGAACATGCCATCAAATTGGTGAAAGACACATTTCAGCAACAACTCTCATCGGCATTACGTCTGCGCCGTGTTACAGCCCCTTTGTTTGTAGAATCAGGTTTGGGAGTAAATGACGATTTGACCGGCATTGAAAAGCCCGTAAGTTTCTATATCCCCGCTCTTGACAAGCATTGCGAGATAGTCCATTCGCTTGCCAAATGGAAACGTATGAAACTATGGAGGATGAACGAAACTGCCGGATTCGGGATTTATACCGACATGAATGCTATCCGCACTTTCGAGGTTCCGGATGATATTCATAGTCTGTATGTTGACCAATGGGACTGGGAGAAGGTTATCAACCGCAGAGACAGGTCAAAAGACTACCTCCGCGAAACTGTCAGCAAGATATACAACGTGTTGCTCAACACTGAATATGTGGTTAGCGAGCGATACAACAGTATCCAACCCTTTCTGCCTAAAGATATACATTTCATCACTGCAGAAGAGCTTTTGCATGAATACCCCGAATTATCCGCCAAAGAGCGCGAGAATGAGATTTGCAAGCATTTCGGGGCTGTGTTTGTAGAAAATATAGGCTGCAGATTATCAAATGGTGAAGTACACGACAGCCGCGCTGCAGATTACGATGACTGGCAGTTAAACGGCGATATTCTTGTATGGTATCCCTTCCTTGAAAAATCAATCGAGTTGTCATCAATGGGAATCAGGGTTGACGCATCATCTTTGCGCTATCAGTTGTCGCAAGCCAATCATACCGACTGGGAGAATTTGGAGTACCATAAGCTTGTACTCAACGATACACTGCCACTTACCATAGGCGGCGGTATAGGTCAGTCACGTCTATGTATGGTTCTGCTCCACAAGCACCACATCGGCGAAGTGCAAGTCAGTGAATGGTCTGAAAAAGACTTGGACACTTGCAAAGCAAAGGGGATTAATCTGTTGCAATAAAACAAACAAAAAACGCACTCAATGGTCAACGACTCTTACAACTCATGACCTCTTGAGCAGACTGCTGTCACCGTATGACAGAAAGCGGAAGTCATGTGACAAAGCATAGTCGTATATTTTATGCCAATCACCGCCGACGAATGCACTTACAAGCAATAGCAATGTGCTTTTCGGTTGGTGGAAATTGGTAATCATATAGTCAATTATTCTGAATCTATAACTCGGCTTTATCATAATCTGTGTCTCTGCATGCAAGGTGTCCTGCCGCGTCGCATCAAGATAGTCAAGCAAGGCGTGCAGTGCATCTTGCGGCGAAATCGGCAAAGCGGATTCGTTATACGGTTCAAACTGTCCTACAACGGGACAATCAACCACTGTTTCCCCGTCCTTTGTCCATTCACCCTTCTCCATTATCCGGCAACCGAGAAAATACAGGCTCTCCAATGTCCTTACCGTTGTAGTTCCTACGGCAACAATATGCCCGAGATTATCCGATATATGCTGAATCGCCTTGCGCGGCACAGCGATAATCTCCGTGTGCATGACATGCTGATTGGCATCTGCTGTTTTGACAGGTTGAAAAGTCCCTGCACCGACATGGAGGGTTATCTCTTCCGTTTTTATACCGCGCTGTCGGAGGTCGTCAAGGACGGGGTCGGTAAAATGCAGACCTGCAGTAGGCGCGGCAACCGAGCCTTTGATTCTCGAATAGACTGTCTGATAAGTTGTTTTGTCGCTATCCTCTGTAGGACGGTTGAGGTATGGCGGAATAGGCAGTTCACCAAGGGCGTCAAGTATTTCCGCAAACGATATTTTTTCATCGCCGCCGCTCCACGAAAAGCGTATCTCGCTTGTATTGCCGCAGGTTGACTGACGCTCTGCCTGTAATCTGACACCGGCGAGAGTACCGCTTTCTATCATCAGGCTCAAGGGTTCATCTTTCCACTTCTTCAGATTGCCAATCATACATTTCCACACGCAGCCGCCGGTGCTGCCAAGACTCAAGGCATAGTCTCGCGGCAGCAAAGGTTCAAGACAAAAGACTTCAATACGTGCGCCTGTCGGTTTGTGAAAAACCAGCCGAGCCTGAATTACACGTGTGTTGTTATAAACCAATAATGCATTGCCGGGGAGATAATCGCCTATATTGTAAAATCTGTCCTCGCTGACCATACCATCATTGTAAAGCAGCAGTTTGGAGTGGTCGCGTTGCGCCAAAGGATATTTGGCTATTCTTTCATCGGGCAGAGTATAGTTGTAATCTTCGATCAGAAGCGGAGCGGAATTATTCATATCACATTTTTTTTGACAACGCAAAGTTATAACATTTTAGCGAAGTAATTACAATTTATGGCAAAAAAAATAGAAATATCATATCGCTACTATTGCACATTAAACAAAAAATTATTAACTTTGCAATCTTGAAAAACAAACCATGGACAATATACTTGAACATCTCAATCCCTCTCAACGTGAGGCTGTTGAATACAACAACGGTCCTCATTTAGTCATTGCGGGTGCCGGGTCGGGAAAGACGCGTGTACTCACCTATAAGATAGCCTATCTGCTCAACAACGGAGTCAAGGCGTACAATATACTCGCCCTCACTTTCACCAATAAAGCGGCTCGTGAGATGCGCAACCGAATTCAAAGCCTTGTAAGCAATGATGACGCAAAATATCTATGGATGGGGACTTTCCACGCAATGTGCGCCCGCATACTGCGTACTGAAGCAAAATACACAGGTTTCACCCACGATTTTTCAATCTACGATACCACCGACTCTAAATCATTAATAAAAACTATACTTAAAGAGCAACAGTTAGACGACAAAATATACAAGACCAATGCCGTCCTGTCGCGTATTTCTTGGGCGAAAAACAATATGTATGACCCTACTTCATACAACAGGGACTCCAACATAATAAAATACGACAAGTTTTCAAGGATGCCGATGACGGGATTTATTTATTCGGAATACCAAAAACGTCTGTACGAAGCCAACGCTATGGATTTTGACGACCTGCTGTTCAACACTAATATCATGTTCAGAGAACATCCCGAAGTTTTGCAAAAATACCAACAGGGGTTCCAATATATTCTTGTTGACGAGTATCAGGACACCAATTATGCGCAATACATGATGGTTCGCTCGCTTGCCGAGCCGCAGCAGAATATTTGCGTTGTCGGCGATGATGCCCAGAGCATCTACTCATTCCGCGGAGCGAACATACAAAATATACTTAATTTTCAGAAGGATTACTCCACCTCGCGACTTTTCAAACTTGAGCGCAACTACCGCAGTACCCAAAACATCGTCAATGCTGCCAATTCACTGATTAGCAAAAATATCCACCAGATTCCTAAACATGTATATTCCGAAAAGAGTGAAGGCAGCAAACTGCAAATCAAGACTCTCGACACTGACCGCGAAGAGGCATCGTTTTTGGCACGTTATACAATTGAGATATGCCGCAAACAACACTACGACTACAATGACATAGCAATTCTGTATAGAACAAATGCTCAGTCCCGAGTTATTGAGGATGAGATGCGCAAACAAGCCATACCATATCGGATATACGGCGGTTTGTCGTTTTATCAACGCAAGGAGATAAAAGATGCCACGGCATATATGAATCTTGTGGTCAACCACAATAACGAAGAGGCTTTGGTACGCATCATTAATTTTCCAAAGCGCAGTATCGGCGACACCACAGTTGACAAAATCCGTTTGGCAGCAAGAGAAAATAACACAACGATGTTTAATGTACTCTCCGCCCCACAGGACTACGGAGTTCAAATCAGCCCTGCCACAGGCAAAAGAGTTGTCGGGTTCTACAACATGATTGATTCGATAAGTCAGCAATTGGAGCAAATGAGTGCCTATCAGATTGTTGACCTTGTTCTTAAGACTTCAGGACTTATGGCGGAAGCTCTTACCGACAAGACTTCGGACGGTACTGACAGATACGAAAACCTTGACGAATTGCGCAACAGCGTTCGCGAGTTTGAGGAACTACGGCATCAGGACGGACAGGATTTTGTTCCGCTGACTGATTTTCTGTCGGAGATTGCCCTTGTAACCGATCAGGATAAAACAGAACAGACCAATGAGCCGCGAGTCACCCTGATGACAGCCCACTCTGCCAAAGGATTAGAATATCCCGTTGTCATGATAGCAGGTATGGAAGACAACCTTTTCCCCTCTGCTTTTGCTGAAGAAGAAAACGATATTGAGGAAGAAAGGCGGCTGTTTTACGTGGCGATTACCCGCGCAATGGATTATTGTCTCATTACCAACGCACGGACACGTTTCCGCAATGGTCAGATTAATTTCTCCATGCCGAGCCGCTTTATCAAAGATATTGACGAGCAATATATTGAGAAAAAGAAAGACGTTCAGGAGCAGCGGCAGTTTGTTTCATCATTCATACAACCAAATTTCCAACCGCTCAACACCATTGAGTCCGCGAGATGTGAAATTGAAAGCCCCTACCCTGTCGGCAGCCGCGTCAGACACAATGTATTCGGTGAAGGAGAAGTAATTGCGGCTTACAACGAAAACGACAATGACAAAATTGAGATACTGTTCGACAAAGCAGGAAGAAAGACTCTGCTCATGCGATTTGCCAAATTGGAAAGTTGTTAGCCGCAACGCAGCTGTTCCGAGCTGCAAGAATCGGTAATTATCAATACCGTGACATACCGGCATAAACATGACGCAGAAATCAAGAGTCAGAAAAATTTGCATAATTTGTAAAATTATTGTAACTTTGCAAAGTTTTTAGTTGCTATGCAGTTTCATCCGGCATTTATACGACATATAACCCAGACATTAGGTACTGATGCAGTATCCCTTTTGCGTGCGCTACAAACCGAACCGGTTACCAGTGTGCGGCTTAACGAAGACAAACTTCAAGGCAAAGGTTTGGACGAAATGCTTGATGGAGCCTCTGCCATACCGTGGTCATCGGATGGCTACTATCTCACACACCGTCCGCAGTTCACTCTTGACCCCCTTTTTCATGCAGGTTGCTACTACGTCCAAGAACCTGCCTCGATGTTTGTAGAGCAGGTATTGGAACAATATGTGAACCCGTATTCTGTTGTTCTTGACATGTGCGCAGCCCCCGGAGGAAAGTCAACATTGATAAGCGAATATCTCGGTAACGATGGTCTGTTGGTCAGCAATGAAGTGGTAAGACAGCGTGTATTTATCCTTTCGGAAAACATTCAAAAATGGGGTTGCGGGAATACGATAGTAACACATAATCAGGCATCAGATTTCGGGAGAAATACACCAAACCTCTTTGACGCTATTCTTGTTGACGCGCCGTGTTCGGGAGAAGGAATGTTCCGCAAGGATTTGGAAGCAGTCAGACAATGGGACGAAAATCTTGTGGCGCAATGTGTAAAGCGGCAGCGTCAGATTCTGACTGATGTATGGGATGCACTAAAGCCAGGAGGCATACTGATTTACAGCACATGCACTTTCAATGAGCAGGAAAACGAGCAAAACGCGCTCTGGGCAGCAGAAAATCTCGGTGCAAGCGTACTGCCGATACAGATTGACCCGACATGGGGTATAACCGATTCCGGCATAGGCTACCATTTTTATCCACACAAAGTCAGAAGTGAAGGTTTCTATATCTGCGTTATGCAAAAAGACGAAGCTCCATACACTCCGTTTCGCATAAAGGCAGACAAGAAACACGGTCAGCAGCAAATCAAAGGAATCGATGAGTTACGATCATGGGTACAACAGCCCGACATGTGGACAATGCACATGGAGGACCGTTTTATCAACGCATACCCCTCACTATATGCCGATATAATAGAGATGTTGTCAAACAGATTAATATGCATATCCGTTGGTATAGGTTTGGCAGAAGTTCGCGGCAATCATTATTCGCCCCAACACGGTTTGGCAATAGCAAAAGATTTCAACCGCGAGTCATTCCCTATTATCGAACTTAATCTTGAGCAGGCATTGTTATATCTCAGAAACGAAGCCATGACACTTGAAGATGCACCTATCGGGGTCATTCTGCTCACATATCAGAACATACCGATAGGATTTGTCAAGAATATCGGCAATCACTGCAACAATATGTATCCTAACGAGTGGAGAATACGCAAATTATGAAACTTACCTTTCTTGGCACCGGTACTTCTGTAGGCATTCCGATGATAGGTTGCCCGTGTGAGGTATGTCATTCAACTGACCCTCACGACAAACGGCTGCGTTGCTCTGCGTTAATAGAAACGGATACAACATGCCTGCTTATTGATTGCGGTCCAGATTTCCGCCAACAGGCTCTGACACACAATATTACACACCTTGACGGCATCCTGCTCACTCATGAACACTACGACCATGTAGGAGGTTTGGATGATGTACGGTCGCTGATACAAACGCTTGACATCTACTGCCTGCAACGTGTTGCTGACTCAATCCACCGAGTCATGCCATACTGCTTCGGAAAACAGCACTATCCCGGCTCGCCACATCTTGAGTTGCATGAACTGAAACCTTTCCTAAACTTCAAAATAAAGGACTTACAGATTACTGCACTGCCAATAATCCACAATACGGATATTCTCGGATTCAGAATAAACAACTTAGGCTACATAACTGATTGCAAAACAATGCCGAACAAGACATTGCAGGCATTAAAAGGGGTTGAAACACTTATACTCAACGCTCTGCGGATAGAACAACATCCTACCCATATAAACCTTGAGGAAGCAATCGAATTGGCAAAACATATAAAAGCACAACAGACTTATTTCATTCATTTCAGTCACGACCTCGGTTTCCATGCCAAAGTTGAGCAGACACTGCCCGAAAACATGCACCTCGCCTATGATGGACTGACAATATCAATATAGTGCCATCAGCCGACAACTGCAAAATCCGAAAAACATTCAGTACAAAAATGTTAAAGAAAATAATTTCCATACTAATATTAACTATCACAACAGTAATAGTATCTGCACAGGATTATTACACCACAATAGATATTCTCAAACCGGGATGTCTTGTTTTTCCATCATCGGTAAGCAATGTCCTTGTTGTCAACAATGCTGTCAATCAACCCCACGACTATGGTCACCAGTCACATCTCGCCGGTCAAGTCCGCAGTACAACCATAGTAGATACCGACAGTGCCGTACTCTATTTCTTATCCACTTTTACCAAAAGCCTTGAAGAACAGGAGTTTTTTGATAATGTGGATTTATTAGAAAAAAGTCAGAACCATTCCGGACAATATTTTCAGCAACATTCAATCACTTCACTTCAGGCGGACCATCTGCGCAAGATGTATGATGCAGATGCATTGATAGTACTTAACCGCCTCATGTTAAGCGATTTGGTTGAAGATTTTATGACTGACGCCGATGATTATTACGCTTCGCTCGAAGTACGTTGCGTTTCTATATGGCATATTTTCATGCCTAACGGTGGACAACCTCAAAGTCTGACACTCGCCGACACACTTGTTTGGGAAAACAGAGACCTTCGCCGCTCCGATGCAATAAACAACCTGCCTAACAGACGTGATGCATTATTGGACATGTCCATCTATTCAGCCGAAGAAACAGCGAAAAAAATTATCCCGCACTGGGAACAACGCGACCGCTATTTCTATAAACACAGCGACCGCCGTATGAAAGCCGGTATAGACTCTCTATACCATAAAAAATGGGATGCCGCAATCAACGAATGGTACAATGCCTATCAACAGGGCAATAACAAACTCAAAGCCCGCGCCGCTGCCAATATAGCTGCCACATTTGAAATTGAAGGCGATATCAATAGTGCGCTTTATTGGGCACAGCAGGCAGCAGAACACTTTAACAACCACGACTTTTTCGGTAATGAGCAGCGGCTGTACGAAAATATGGTTTTGTACGCAAACGAATTGTCAGCCAGACTTGAAGACGAAAAACTACTCTATCAGCAAAGCCGCAAACAATGAAACGCAAGACATAAAAACAATCAGTTCAACGATTTTTCAACCAACTAAACAATATAATTCAATCAGGAACATGAAAACAACAGAACTGGAACAAGCCTTCGTAAAGGCATACGGTAGAAAACCGTCAGCAATTTATTTTTCTCCCGGTCGCGTAAACCTTATAGGTGAACACACCGACTACAATGGAGGTTACGTATTTCCCTGCGCATTGAGTTTCGGAACGTATCTGCTTATTGCCGCTAACGACAAGAAAGAACTACGATTCCGCTCACTCAACCAACCGGAAATAATCAGTGTTGCACTCGATAACATAACCACCCCGTTGCCAAACAACAGTTGGGTAAACTACCCTCTCGGTTGTATTGCCCAATTTGTAAAACGCGGAATCAAGATAGAAAAAGGTTATGACATTCTGATTTGGGGAAATGTACCAAACGGCGCCGGTCTGTCATCGTCAGCCGCACTCGAAGTGGTAACAGCCTATGCTTTCAACGATTTGCTCGGTACAGGTTACGACCGTACTGAATTAGCCAAAATCGGACAGCTTTCCGAACACGAGTTTGCCGGAGTTAATTGCGGTATTATGGATCAGTTTGCTTCTGCACAGGGCAAGAAAGACCATGCCATATACCTAAACTGCGACACCCTCGAATTTGAACTTGTGCCTGTCAAATTGGAAGGTATCAAAGTGGTTATCAGCAATACCCACAGTCCACACAAACTTGATTCAGGCGCATACAACGCACGCGTGGCAGAATGCCACAAGGCAGTAGAACAATTAAACAAAGTGCGTCCAATCAAATATCTTGCCGAACTGACCGAAGCAGAGTTTAAAGAGATAGAAAATGCCATCACCGACCCTGTTGCCCACCGCAGGGCTCGCCACGTGGTTGGCGAAGTACAACGTACATTCGATGCCGTAAATGCATTGAAAAAGGGCGATATTGCAACTTTTGGCCGTTTGATGTGCGAATCGCATAAGAGTCTGCGCGATGACTACGAAGTAACAGGTCTGCACCTTGACACTATGGCAGAAGAAGCATGGAAAATACCCGGTGTTCTTGGAAGCCGCATGACCGGCGGAGGCTTCGGCGGTTGCACGGTATCACTTGTACGCGATGAAGCAATACCTGAATTTATTGAGAAAGTGGGAGCCGCTTACGAAGCAAAAACAGGCATTAAACCAGACTTTTATATCGCAGAAATAGGCGATGGAGCAAGAAAAATCAGTTAGTAGATAGACAGAACCTATGGATAAAGAAATAAAAATATTCACCTTGCAGAAACCCAACGGCATGAAAGTGGAGATTTCCAATTACGGAGCAAAGATAATCAGTCTCTATGCTCCTGACAAAAACGGCAATCTTGCCGATGTCGTTCTCGGTTTCAAAACCGTTGAAGAATGGCAGACTAAAGAGACTTATTTCAATGCCGTGATAGGTCGCTATGCCAACCGCATCAAAGACGGTCGGTTTGTACTTGACAACGAGGAATACCATCTTGCCACCAATAATGGTACCAATCATCTGCACGGCGGCAATATCGGCTTCAACAAACGGATTTGGGATGTGGCAGAGCATGACGAACATCATATAGTCCTACATTATCTTTCGCCTGACGGCGAAGAAGGCTATCCCGGCAATCTGGATGTCAAAGTGACCTATACTCTTCTGAAAGATTACGATGGACTCTATATCCACTACGAAGCAACCACCGACAAGCCTACAATATGCGGTTTCACAAACCATGCCTACTTCAATCTCAACGGTGAAGGAAACGGGGATATACGCAACCATATTCTGCAAGTAAATTCGGATTTGTACGTACCTTTTGATGATACAGCGTGCTGCACCGGCGAAGTGCTTAAAGTTGATGGTACTCCGATGGACTTTCGCAAACCTGTACGTATAGATGAACGGATTGATGACCCGTTCTTTGCTCCCGGGCGCGGTATAGACAACTGTTGGGTATTACGCAAAGAGCAAGCCGGTCAATGCTGCGGTGTGGCTGCCACAGTATGTGCAGGCGACAGGACTATGGACGTATATACAAGTCATCCGGGATTGCAGGTATATACAGGCAACTATATCGAAAACAATATCGGTAAATCAGGCAAAATGTATGCCCCACAAACAGCGATATGCCTTGAGACACAGGCTTTCCCTAATTCACCTAATTTAGGTCATTTCCCGTCTGTTGTTCTTCGACCTGAAGAGAAATACGACCATTGGTGCGTGTATGTATTCAGATAAGTGAGAGGCTACAAGTGAAACGCGAATGGTTAGTGAAATAAAACATATTTTTTTGCGATTATGGCATTTGGTGCTTGAAGCTCCGGAGACATGGGATATTATTGCACGTGAAGAAACTGAAGAAAAGGCTCTTCGCAGGCAGTATGTATATTATCTTATTGCCCTATCAGCATTAATCAGTTTCTGCTTTACATGGATTCTGGTTGATATTCAGCATGCTATAGCATTCAGTTTGCGCGATGTAATTGTCCTTATATCAAGTTATTTCGCATCATGCTGGCTTTGTCGTCTGATTCTCAACCGCATTTTTCCCAAGCGTTTCAACCTCGAAGACAGTGACAAAATAGTTTGCTATTGCTTCGCTTATATCATTATCATACAAACATTTATCACTATTATTCCTCACTCGTATTACTTCTACTTGCTCGATTTGTTTGTTGCCTACCTGCTATGGGAGGCAGGAAGAGCCGTTCTCGCTCTTGAAGAAGAGGAACGACAGTCTATGGTAATATATTATACACTGATTATTGTCGCTATACCGATTATACTAACTGCTGCATTCAACATATTGATAATTAGATTTTAGAATTCATATCAGCCCTCGGCATGGATAATCTCATAAAGACAGGATGTCTCTTGACTTTCGACTAAATGATAAACAGTAAAGACATACATATCAAAAACAAACGTGCGGCATTTGAGTATTTTATTCTTGAGCGCTACACCGCAGGCATCCAACTTTTCGGCACGGAGATAAAATCAATACGCGACTCAAAAGCTTCGTTAGCAGACTCATACTGCACATTTATCAACAACGAGTTATGGGTCAAGAATATGCATATCGCACAGTATCAGTTCGGTTCATACTCCAACCACGAAGCTCGGCGCGACCGCAAACTCCTGCTTAACAGACGCGAACTCAACAAACTGCAACGCGCCACGCTCCAAACAGGCAATACCATCATTCCGATAGAACTTTTTATTGACGAAAACGGTCGTGCAAAACTTATTATCGCCCTCTGCCGAGGGAAGAAAAGTTACGACAAACGCAACACACTGCGCGATAAGGAAGACCGCCGCCAGATAGACCGCGAATGGAAAATGAGAGTATAGAACGGAACAAGGACATTAGACTAAAGATAAAATAAATATGCAAAAAACTTTATTAATGATTCTCGACGGCTGGGGAATCGGAAAAAAAGACAAAGCCGATGCCATCAGTTGCACTTCAACTCCCCACTGGGATAAACTGCTCGCAACTTACCCTCACTCACAGCTTCAGGCGAGTGGCGAAAATGTAGGTCTGCCTGATGGACAGATGGGTAATTCAGAAGTTGGCCACCTCAATATTGGTGCAGGTCGCGTGGTTTATCAGGATCTTGTGAAAATCAACCGCGCCTGCAAGGATGGCAGTATTATGCAAAATCCGGAGATACAAGCGGCATTCGGATATGCCAAAGAACACGGCAAACAGTTACATATCATGGGTTTGACTTCAAACGGCGGTGTACACTCAAGCCTTGACCACCTCTTTTATCTCTGCAATATCGCTAAAGAATACGGTTTGCAAGGCAAAACGTTCATCCATTGTTTTATGGACGGCAGAGACACCGACCCGCGTTCCGGAATAGGATTTATTGACCAACTTGAAGCACACTGCAAAGAAACAGCAGGCGAGATCGCAAGTATATGCGGGCGTTTCTATGCTATGGATCGTGACAAACGATGGGAGCGTATCAAGGAAGCTTATGACCTGCTTGTAAACGGGAAAGGCGCAGAGTTTGAAGACATGCATCAGGCTATGCAGACAAGTTACGACAACAATGTTACCGATGAATTTATCAAACCTATAGTCCATACACGCAATGGTCAACCTCTTGCCACAATTCAAGAAGGCGATGTGGTTGTATTCTTCAACTACCGCAACGACCGCGCAAAAGAGATAACCATAGCTCTAACACAACAGGATATGCCGCAAAACGGTATGAAAACCATTCCTAATCTGCAATACTACTGCATGACGCCTTACGATTCTTCCTTTACCGGTTTACATATTCTATTCCCGAAAGAGAATGTGACCAACACATTAGGCGAGATAGTATCAAAACAGGGACTTCGACAGTTGCGTATTGCCGAAACGGAAAAATTTGCTCACGTGACATTCTTTTTCTCCGGCGGAAGAGAAGCCGAATTTGAAGGTGAGGATCGCATACTCATCCCATCACCCAAGGTTGCGACTTACGATTTGCAACCCATGATGTCGGCTCCCGAAGTTACAATAGCACTTCGTGACGCATTAAACTCACAGAAATATGACTGCATTATTCTGAATTATGCCAATGGTGACATGGTAGGTCATACAGGTGTATATAATTCTATTCAACAAGCCATTACCGCAATTGATATTTGCGTTAACGAAACTGTTGAAGCAGCTCGAAGAAACGGTTACGAGGTTATTATTATTGCCGACCACGGAAACTGCGACCATGCAATCAATGAGGATGGGACACCAAACACTGCCCATTCACTCAATCCAGTTCCCTTTATATATGTAACAGATAACAAAAATGCTCGGGTAGAAAACGGTATTCTCGCGGATGTTTCACCATCGCTGTTACATATAATGGGCATTCCCCAACCAAAGGAGATGACCGGCAAATGTCTGATTAAGGATTAGGGCATCAACGGTTTTACAAAGTTTCTAACGAGAGTATTGTTGCTGAAATAGCGGTTGAGTATGTCTTTGCGGCGGACAATATGTTGCACTGAAAATGATTCAGACATGAGCCTACGACATAAATCGGCTTGCTGCTGCGGAGTGTCGGCTATATAACATAGGTCCTTCATCTCCGTACCTTCAACCATAGCGGAATTTGCCACCACAAACCTCCCCTGATAAAGAACATTGAGCAATTTGAGTTTCATACCTGTTGCCTGATGGGTTACAAGCAAATGGATGTGTGCATTTTGTACTAAATCAGCCATTTGCTTTTCGTTTGGGTTGGCAACCAACTCTGTATTTGGGGTTTCTGATAATTTATCAACAAGCTGTTTGTCAGGTTGACGACCGGCAAAAACAAAATGCACATCAGGCATAAGCGGCAGCACTTCGCAACAGATATACATAGCGGCTTTGATATTTTCTGCCAAGCCGAGATTGCCGTGATAAAGGATATAACTGCTTTTGCCTTCAAGAGATGTTACCTCGCTATTGGCATGGAAGCATGGCATATAGACCACTTTGTTGTCAGGGAAAGCGGTTTTGAAATGCAACTCATCGCCGTGAGACAAAGCGTAAATGATGTCCGCACTGCGAACTACTGACTCGAAACGTTGCAATTTACGCGCTTCTATAGTGTAATAAATTTTTCTATACAGCGACTTGGTAGCACTTGCTAACTGACGGTAGTAGTCATGCTCTACATTACATTCGCGGAAGTACTTTGTTCTGCCTGCCAATACAGGGTGATTAATAAAAAAGCAAGTTACAAGACCTTCAAACAAAATAGGATAATCATCTTTAGCCAGATTTTCAAGCAAACGACTATCCTTGCGGGTAAGTACGGCGTATGGAAGCCGGCTGAATTGGTTGAATACAGACATGTTCCGGCTGTAATAATACACTTGTTCACAAAGAGATTCCAATTCAGCATAACGATTGAGCTGACCTTTGTAAGTACAATGCAGGATAACACGAACACCTGCATCATGCAGTGCCTTGATTCTGTAAAAAACATCTATTGCACCTCCGTAATCGGCAGGATACACAATGTCAAAAGAGACGATATGTAAAATTTCAGAGTTCAGATTTATTAGTCGTTAGTCGAAAGTAATCAGTACTATACGATTAAACGATAACCGATACGCGGTAGAATTATGTGTCCGTCGGCGAAAGAATCCCAACATTGACGATTCCAAAATTCTTAATTTTTAGTTGAGTTAACTACCAAATGCGGGTAAGCGAAAGATATGTCTTTTTCATTAAAGGTCCTATAGATATTCTCGTTAAACCAGAACCAAACAGTCCAGAAATCTTCACTTTTACACCACGCTCTGACTGTTATATTAATACTGCTGTCAGCCAATTGTCCCAATACAATGGTATAATCAGGTTCGCGAAGCACCTGCTCATTGCTATCGAGCAATTCACGCACCACTTGTTTTGCCTTTTCAAAATCCTGTCCGTAATCTATTGACACACTCCAATCTGCACGTCTTATAGGCTGACGACTGATATTGGTCAAACTATTGCCCGAAGCCACACTATTAGGCATAAAGATAGTCTTGTTGTCAGGTGTAAGCAAGATAGTATGAAAAATCATAATTTCTTTAACTGTGCCGGAAAAACCTTGAACATCAATAAACTCACCTACTTTATAAGGTTTGAACATCAGTACCAGTACTCCGGCAGCAAAATTTGACAACTGTCCGCTCAGAGCCATACCTACAGCCATACCCGCAGCAGTCATTAGCGCGGCAAAAGATGAGGTTTCAATTCCGAGAGTTGATATAATGGCAATCGCTAAAAGCACATTGAGCAGGACTTTAACCAGACTATGGGTAAAAGAACTGACAGTTTTGTCCACTCTGTCACGCTGCGAACGTTTATCAAGGACTTTATAGATTAATTTTATAACTAACCGCCCAATTATATAGATAATTACAGCTGCGATAATACGTTTGCCCAGATCAATACCGGACGCAATCAGATTGTCCCACAAAACCTGAAATGAAGAAGCCACATCACCTCCTGTTTCTATAGCTTCCTTTAATCCTTGTTGGGCTTCTTTGATTGCGTTAACTGAAGAGTCAACCTTTTCGTTAACTACTATGGGATCTATTTGGTCGGTTTGAAACACAACTTTTCTTTTTTAACGTTGATAAACTTTATTCCTACATCACGGCATCCGGCTCCGTCGGTATCATCGCGGTCACCGTACATAAGTGTTGTTTTCGGAGTCGCACCAAGCATTTCAACAACACGCATAAAACTTCGTTTGCATGGTTTTAGTCCGGCAAGTCCGGGACCATCGACTATAACATCAAACAACCTCTCGTCAATACCCAATGCAGCTAATTTTTCCCGAGTCCAAGCATAGTCGGAAAACAGAGCTATTTTACAACCTTGCTGCCGGTAACTATCAATGAGCGGCACCGCCCACGGGTAACGGGGGTGTCGCTCACCAATAAGTCTTACCATTGTCGGCATATAGGAATTTTCGTACCATTGTTTGGCATCTTCACGTGTAGAACCGTGTTTAGTACCGATAAGCCTATACTGGGTGTCACGAAAATCCTGTTCCGACTCAAATTCCCGACCTGCCAAACGTCGTCTGACTATACGTTCAGACAGCATCCAAAAAGCTTTTGAGGGATTGCTCATAACCAATTGGATCGGCAAATGACGGTTGTTGTAAAGCGTTCCGTCAAGGTCGAAAATTACAGCTTTGTACATTATTGAGCCTTAATCGACATTAAAAATAACCAATTACTTTATAACTAATTTTTTGAATTTGGCATGACGTTTTTCATCCTGCATCAGGAGATTCATCTTGAACTGACCGTCTCGGCTGCCTTCTGCTATACATTCAGCCTTAAACTGCTCGAAGGAATTAGTCACCATGCGGTGAGTAATCGGATCTTTGACGCGGAAAGATGCACGCTTGGCATCATATTCTATATTCATTTCCTTGAGCTTCTTGTCAACAATTTTGGTAAACTCCTCAGCTTGTTCCTGCGTTACACTCCGGTCTTTATACTCGTAATAGAAGTGATATGCTGAAAGTTCCATATCGGCAAATCCGACAAAGAAAGCAACCTCCAATTTGGTTTGTTTTTCAGCTTCACGTACTGCCTCAATAAACTGACGTTCATGCAGTTTCTCGCCGGTCATGGTAACGATACCGTTGACTTTCTGAATCAGGTGAACAGTCGGAGTATTCTCGAAACGAGGTCCAACCTGCAACAGGTCGTTCATGTTATAACGATACAATCCCGCATAAGTTGTTACATACGGACAATAACGTTTTCCCTCTTGCAACTCATGCAGTTGGAGAAATTGAGGATTATCCTTGCCGAGGTCATCTTCCGAGATGAACTCATAATAGTGGAAATGCGGGAACATAACGGTGTTGTTAGTGTCATCAAGCACTAAACCAAAACGGCATTCCGATGAGAAATATCCGAATTCCTGATGCAACATCCCATCGGGAAACCAACCTTGGAATTTGTCAACATATACCTTAGTATTACCGCACTTCCAAGTGTTGAGGATTTGCAGATTCGGCCAATAGTGTTTAGGCAGAGGTCTGCCGTATTTGGCTTTCAAATCACGCAATTCTTTGGCTCTTGCTGGATTCGGTTTGAGATAAGGCTGAAGAGCGGCACGTATTTCAGGCTCGATATTCACTTTATCTGACATCGTACCGTTTTCTATATCTTTTACATACTCGTCATACCATTCGTCCACATTTTTCTGAAGTTCAACAATCGTTGAGGGATTGGCGGTAACGATAAGAGTCACGCTGTATTCGATACCCATACGTATGATTGCATAGTAGCGGGCAGTATAATCCTTGATTGAGAAAATATCAGCCGGTGAGCAATAGAGTTTCTTTACAAAGTTGGGACAGTCGCGTTGAGTAACACCGGAAACAGAACCGTAGAATGTTCCGTCGGGTGCCTCTCCTTCTTTTACCTTACCGACAATGGATACAATCTTGCCTCGGAACACATCTTTGCGTTGACGGATAAAATTATAGAGCCAAACTTTAGTTTCCTTGCCATATACATTTTGCAGATATACATCGGTAATAGGAATCCATTTCGGCTCTTTGGTAGTACCCGATGTTGTAGCATACATAATAGGTTTGCCGGGAAATAAGATATCCGCTTCACCATTTTTATGACGCTCTACATAAGGACGGAGATCCTCATAGTCGTTAGCGGGAACATTTTTTTGATATAGTTGGTAAAGCTCAATATCTGATTTTGCCTGCAGAATCTCTGCAAAATGATGTTCCTTGCCATAAACTGTATCTTTGGCATATTCGAGTATACCACGCAGTGTTTTTTCACTGGCTTTTTGTGGGTTACGACTCGCACGTTTGAGAGCCATCCACTGTATTCCGCCTGCTGTTGTCAGCAGGAAATTCGGAACAAAAGGATTTGTTTCACCATTCATAACCTTATACTTATTATAAAATTTTTACTTTTCCCTATTCAGATTTTTCACTTGCATAACCTGCTTTGTCTGATTTACTGCCCGCCGCTATTTCCATGTTCGTCAGTGCAAGTCCGCATTCGTTTGTTTACGCTGTTTAAAAAATGTAAAATTGACACTTCCGTAATTTCTATGTTCTGCGAAATTGGGATGATTGGAAAAATCGTTTTTCGTTGAATGTTCTAACACAAACAATCCGTTTTCACGCAAAATCCCCGATTCAAACACGAGATTGGGAATCAATGGCACTTGTGGCAGTGCATAGGGCGGGTCAGCAAAGACAAAATCAAAATCTAAATCTGTTGCTTTGACAAATTTCAGTGCATCGCCGCGCACAACATTAAGATTATCTATGCCCAACTCCCGACAGGTGCGAATAATAAAATTTTGTTGCTGATTGGCAATCTCAACACAGGTAACCGACTTTGCGCCGCGAGACACAAACTCATAACTTATACTGCCCGTTCCGGCAAACATATCTAACATATCAATCCCCTCGAAATCAATACGATTAGCGAGGAGATTGAACAATGCCTCCTTGGCGAAATCGGTTGTCGGTCGCGCCTTGATTGTATGTGGTGGCACAATCTGCCGCCCCCTATATTTTCCTGAAATAATACGCAAAACAATTACTCCCAGTTGCCTGCAAAGTTGTTGGGCTCTTCCGCATTACCCACGCGCAGACCGGGATAATGGTCAAGTTGTTTTTCCTTGTCTTTCAGATTTATCAACTCCTGGTGGTCAAGGTCTGAAAGAAATGTCTCAAACGGAGCGCATGCCTCAAACAACGGGAAGGGGATATTGCCTTTCGGAGTTACATACTCATTGTTCAGATTGATAATAAATGTTTCCTGCTTGTCTGAATAAGGGATATACTTGAGCTGTTCGATATTTTCAGCCGTATATTTATCGCCAAACAAAGTCGGCAGCAAATCGGAGAAGATGGTATCACGGACAAAATTTTGCAAACCGTTTTTCTCGATTTCCTTCTTATTCCCTGACTTTATAATCTTGACAGCCTTGGCTTCGGTCAAACCTGCATCCAACTGCGCATCGGTAAGAGAACCTTCTTTATGAACTTCCTTTTTCTTACCCTCACGCAAGAAGATAAACAAACTGTCATAATTGTCGGTAAAGCGACCGTTTTGATTGCGATATTCCAATTCTGCTGTACGAATATCGATAAGTTTTGCCACTACATCAGTCTGACGTTGAGCACGGGTCTCCTCGAAGTGAATAGGCGTCATAACGCTGTCAACAAGAGCATATGCCAAAAAGCATGCAGCCAAACCTAAAAGAATGTTAATTACATGTTTCATATCATTACGTTTTTTATTATCAGATTGAAAATATCGGTTGCAAAGTTACGAATAATTTTTGAATAAGCATAATTTTCAGGATTTTTTTTACCTAAAATTGTTTTTTTTCTATGTTATTTGCTTTTTTTGTGCTAATTTTGCAACCTGAAAGATTATCATAATCCTATGAAAGAAGAAAAAATTGATTTTACATATCATTTCGACAAATTAGAGACCTTGCATCCCGATATATTCACCGGTCAACAACGCTATTTCCTTTCCGACATGTTGGGAAAGTCAGATTCATCAGTTGTCAAGTCACGTTTTGAGATAGCCGAGTTGTTATTATCGGAAATAGGTTTAGGCAGGAGTGCGGCTGCAAGTGTCCTGCTTATTGCAGCAACAGGCAGCGAGACATATTCGGCAAAACAAGTTGAGCAAGTGTTTGACCAATCGGTAGTTAATATCATCAGCGGGTTACAGCGTGTAACAGAACTTTATCAACGCAACACATCGCTTGAGACTGAAAATTTCCGCAAGTTGCTTCTGACTATTGCCGAGGATGTGCGCGTTGTTCTTATCATGCTTGCCGAACGACTGTATATCATGCGTCATCTCCAAGATGAAACCTATGAGCAGAAACGTATTTCAATAGCTCAGGAAACGAATTTTCTCTATGCGCCTTTGGCTCACCGCCTTGGTTTGTATGCCGTAAAAACTGAATTAGAAGACCTTGCACTTAAATTTACTCATTACGACATCTACAAAGACATTGCGCACAAACTCAATGAGACAAAGAAACAACGCGATGCCTATATAGATGCTTTCATCGGACCGCTTAAAGAAAAACTCGAGCAGCAAGGTTTCAAATTCCACATCAAAGGCCGCACAAAATCGATACACTCGATTTATAATAAGATGCAGAAGCAAAACACCACTGTTGACCATATCTACGACCTTTTCGCAATACGTATCATTTTAGACAGTGAGTTGGAGCGCGAGAAAGCCGAATGCTGGCAGGTGTATTCCATTATTGCCGATATGTATCAGCCTAACCCGAAACGTCTGCGCGACTGGCTAACCATACCGAAATCCAACGGCTATGAGTCACTGCATACCACGGTATTAGGACCGGGGAACAAATGGGTTGAGGTTCAGATTCGCACAAGCCGTATGGACGAAGTGGCAGAAAAAGGTGTTGCCGCCCACTGGCGTTACAAAGGAATAAAGTCGGAAAACGGCATGGATGATTTTCTGAAAAACATACGTGAGATACTTGAGAATCCCGATGCCAACGCCGCCGAGGTTATGTCTGATTTCCAACTCAACCTCTATGACAAAGAAGTCTTTGTATTCACACCCAACGGCGACCTGCACCAATTACCCAAGGGTTCTACAGCATTGGACTTTGCTTTCAAGATACACTCCAATATAGGCTGCCGCTGTGTCGGCGCACGTGTCAATGGGCGCAACGTACCGATAAAGTATGTACTTAAAAACGGTGACCAAGTGGAGGTACTGACATCAACAACACAGCACCCTACTCCGGCATGGCTTAACATAGTGGTAACATCAAAAGCCAAGTCAAAAATACGTCAATCACTCAAAGAGCAGGAACATAAAAACGCTAATGAAGGACGAGAAACATTAGAACGCCGCTTTAAAAACTGGAAATTGGAGTTGGACGATGGCAAGATTTCTAAGATTTCGCAAAAATTAGGCTACAAAAACACCAGCGATTTCTATCAGGCAGTGGCATCAGACAACGAAGACCTGCTCGCCATCCGAGATATGTATATCGGTTTGGAAGGACAGGAAGTCAAAAGCAAAGAACAGGATATTCACCCCGCCGATGAGTACGTTCAAAGCGATACTACCGATGTCGGTCATGACATTTTAGTTATAGACAAAAACCTGAAAAATGTGGATTTCAAACTGGCTAAATGCTGCAGCCCGATATATGGAGACAAAGTGTTCGGTTTCGTGTCCATATTCAACGGCATCAAGATTCACCGCGAAGATTGTCCTAATGCCCGCGAAATGAAAGAGCGCTACCCCTATCGAATAGTGCAGGCAAAATGGAGCGGCAAAGCAGAAGGCTCGCAATATCCTATAACATTGGAGATTGTAGGAAACGATGATATCGGTATTGTCTCAAACATAAGTTCACTTATCAACAAGGAACAAGGTGTTCTGCTTCGTACCATATCCATTGATTCTCACGACGGACTTTTCAATGGTCATCTGACACTGATGGTTTCAGAACTGCACCAGTTGGATTCCGTGGTAAAAAAAATTCGTACGGTTAACGGAGTAAAATCAGTTACAAGACAATAAGTATTTTAAATTTTGAGAATTTGAAAAAGAAACCTATCATAAAATCACTCTCAGTATGTGCGGCAATAGTAATTGTTGCAATTGCGGGATATACCGCATACCGTTACTATAGGCTGATGTATAGCAATCTCCACGCAAAAGATAATGCCCACCATGAGGTTTTTATCTACCCTGACACAAATATCGACACACTGCTGAATCATATTCACCAACTTTATGATATTGATTCCGAGCATGCATTACAAAGCGACATCAAACGGCTAAAACTGACCGAACTCAAAACAGGGCATTATACCATACCGGCGCAATGCGCCAATTACCAACTGATACAAATGTTCAAATTTGGTCAGCAGACACCTGTCAGACTTACCTTCAACAATATCCGCACTATTGAACAATTGTCATCTAAACTTTCACGTCAGCTGCTTGCCGATAGTCTCGCCTTTGACACCATGCTGCGTGATACGGCTTTTCTTGCCGCCCATGGTCTGACACCACCCACAGCAATGATGTATTTTCTCCCAAATTCTTACGAGGTCTATTGGAATACATCGGCAGAACGCATTTTTGAACGTATGCAGAATGAATACAAACATTTCTGGAACGAAAAACGACGTGAAAAAGCGGAGGAACTGGGACTTACCGCATTTGAAATCAGCACCCTCGCCTCAATAGTGGAAGAAGAAAACACCGGTCATCCTGATGAATGGAATCGCATAGCGGGCGTATATCTCAATCGCTTGCAACGCAACATACCGCTCCAAGCCGACCCTACTGTAAAATATGCCGTTGGCGATTTCACCCTCAGACGAGTGCTGACCAAACACCTGCAAACCAACTCCCCCTATAACACATACATGGTAACCGGACTGCCCCCGGGTCCCATACGACTGCCATCGCCAAGGGGTATTGATGCCGTACTCAATGCCGAAAAACATGACTACCTTTTTATGTGCGCCGATTGGCGCTTCAACGGCTACCACGTCTTTGCCACAACATCCGCACAACATGCACGTAATGCCCACCGCTACCAACAAGAACTAAACAAACGGAGAATATATAAGTAGAGGTTGGTTAGTTGAGAGTTGAGAGTTGAGAGAAGTTAGATGTTAGACGTTAGATGTTAGGAATTATGAGAAACTATTTTATAATACTGAATTTATTGCTCTCGAGTTTGATGAGTTATGCCAACGTGTATCTCATCAACAAGGGTGACTCAATCATCAGCAATGACCTGCCGCTGACGGATATTACCGATACAGTCATTGACAACAACACTATCGGACAAGACCAAATGAACAACCAACAGCAAGCCACGAATGCATTGGATGCCATACGTGGTCGTGTTGCAGGTTTGACAATAGAGGAAAACAGCGGTAACGCATTGTCAGCCGTGCGTTTGCGCGGTACAGTGTCTCTGACCGGCGGCAACAACCCGCTGATTATTGTTGACGGTGTTCTCGGTGATATATCGTTGCTGCAAAGCGTATATCCAACGGATATTGAATCATTCACTATTCTAAAGGATGCCTCCCAGACAGCCCAGTACGGGAGTCGCGGTGCTGCCGGTGTTATCATGATAAACACTCTCAAGGGACGAAAAGGACGACTCCGCATCAGCTACAACGGCTCTGCACAAATAAGCAATGTATATAAAACACTTAACATGCTTGATGCCAACCTCTACCGCTCATTTTGCAGTGCCAATGGTATAAGTATTATTGACGGAGGCGAAAATACTGATTTTCAAAAGCAGGTACTCCGACTCGGTTGGAACACACGACATCATATAGCACTTTCAGGAGGCACAGAACGCAGTGATTACCATGTTTCGGTCGGCTATCAAGAGGATCAGTCCGTTGTCCGCAATATCGGTTCACGCACATTTATTTCCAATATGAACCTGACCCACAAAATGTTCAACGATTTGTTGCAAATTGATGTCGGAATGTTCGGAACAATGAATAAAGAGAGTATCATCAATGACCAACAGAAACTCTTTTATAGTGCCGCCTCGTGGAATCCTACTTTTTCACCTGATGCTTCAATAGGCTATCCCACAGCCTCGCAGATTAACAACCCTTTGGCTCTGCTTCAAACGCAGAACAAACCGGAAAACGCACATATTAGTACGCACGGCAATCTTCGCTTTAACATCATTCCCACTCTTCACTTGGACATCTTCGGTTCATATTCATATGACATCAGACAAGACAAGATATTCCTTCCGACAAGCATAGAATCAGGCGGTAAAGCTGTTCGCTCGACCAACCAGTCTGAAAATATACTTACCAATATCTCTATCAACTACGATAAGACATGGTTTAACGGCAACAGACTCAAACTCACGGGATTAGCAGAACTCCAAATCGACAAAAACGATGGTTTTTACACCACCGTAACATCTTTCAACACCGATTTATTGGGTTTTGACAATCTCTCTGCCGGAGCCTTGCGCCCTTGGAACGGCACTAACTCATACTACTACGGTTCACAGATGGTGTCGTTTATGGCAAGCATATCCTACTCTTACAAAGGGCGTTACCATATTGATGCTGCTGCACGCACCGATGCTTCAAGCAAATTCAGTGCCTCCAACCGTTGGGGACTATTCCCGTCTATAAGTGCCAAATGGGTTATCTCCAACGAAGAATGGCTCAAATACAACCCCGTACTTAACTATCTTGAACTCCATGCAGGATACGGAATTTCAGGCAACCAGGCAAGTATTGACAGCTATCTTACTCTCGACCTTTTCCAACCCGGCAGCATAGCAGCCGCAGGCGATAAAAACACTGTAACATTCAGCAAAGCATTTAATCCCAACGCCGACCTCAAATGGGAAGTCAATAAAACAGCCAATGCCGGTATAGATCTGCGGTTGTTCAACAACAGGCTGATATTCAATGTATCATATTATTACACCCTGATAACCGATATGTTATATACTTATCAGGTCAGCACACCGCCTTTTGTTTTCCCGCAAATAGTGGCAAACATGGGTAGCATGAGAAACCAAGGTGTTGAGTTCTCACTCGGAGGCGTTATTGTCAAGACTAAAGATACAGAACTCAATATCAATGCCAACCTTACATGGCAACAGAATAAATTACTCTCCCTAAACGGAAAATATAACGACACATATCTCACTTCGCCTGAATACGCCGCCATCGGAAGTTTGTCCGGTGCCGGTAGTCACGGCGGTAACAATACCATAGTTTATCAAATTGTAGGACAACCGCTCGGCACATTCTACCTGCCGCTATGCACGGGACTTATCGAGGATGAAAACGGTCACCTCACCTACGCTGTCAAAGACATTGACAATGACGGAATTATTGACATCTCAGACGGCTACGACAGATATATCGCAGGTCAGGCAACTCCAAAATTCCTACTCGGAACAAATATCGGTTTCAGATGGAAAAACTTGGATATCAGCATACAACTAAACGGTGCTTTCGGACATAAAATCTACAATGGCACATCTTTGGCATACATGAATCTCAACAGTCTGCCTGAATATAATGTTTTAGCTGAAGCAGTCAAAGCAAATATTTACGACCAGACAGCCACCGATTACTGGCTTAAAAGCGGCAACTACCTTAATATTGACTATATAACATTAGGTTACACTATACCTTTTAATCACAATGAAATGATTGAGAACATACGTCTTGCACTGACAATGAACAATGTAGCCACACTGACATCATACAACGGACTTACTCCTATGATTAACTATTCCAACATTGATTCCACTATCGGCATCGATGACAAACGCACTATTCCACCCTTCCATACCTATTCTTTAGGTCTGACTGTCAACTTCTAACCACATAATAGAATGAAAACAACACGCAACATATTTATTTCTCTCGTAGCTTTGGCTGTAGTGGGTTGTTCATTGCTTGATGAAGAGCCTAAGTCGTATCTCACCGAAGATGAAGTTTACGGGTCGCCGGAAATGGTTAAAAACAACGCTCTGCTGTCTATATACCAGTATATCGGGGGCAACCGACAATCCGAGGGGCTGCAAGGCACAACACGCGGCATTTATGACCTCAATTCTATCACAACCGATGAGCAATATATTCCTGTCAGAGGCGGCGACTGGTACGATGGCGGCTATTGGCTCATGCTTGCAACTCACTCATGGACAGCAACCGATGAATCACTTTTGGACACATGGAATTATATATTCCGCGTCATCACCCTGTGTACACGAAACATCCACAACATAGAAATTGCCGCTCTCAAATTTCCTGACAATAAAACAGCTTTTGATAGTTATATAGCAGAACTCAGGGCTCTGCGGGCATTGTACTATTTTTACGCCATCGACCTCTACGGGAACATCCCGTTAGTAACTTACAATGGATTGAGCCACGACACCATATCTCAACTACCGCGACCAACAATCTATAACTATACACTTAAAGAACTGACTTCGGTACTCGACCAACTGCCCGAAGAATACAGCCAGAAAGAAGGTTCGGAATACTACGGCAGGGTAACGCGTTATGTAGCTGAATTTGTCATTACCAAATTAGCATTAAATGCTTCTGTCTATGCAGACAATGATTGGACTGACAATATATATCCCGATGCGGATGCGGTGCTTATCAAATGCGGTGCTGACACCATGCCGGCGATGCAAGCCGTTGTATATTATGCCGATTTGCTTTCAGCAGCATTCCGTCTTGAAGATGACTACAACAACAATTTTAAGGTAAAAAATGAGAATTCAGCTGAAAACATCTTCACTATTCCCGTCAACTACCAACTCTACAACCGGCAATGGTTCTACTTCCACCGCTCGCGCCATTACCGCCATGGTGCTGCACTTGGTGTCGGAGGAGAAAACGGCACATGCGCCACAATAGAGACACTCCGCGCTTTCGGCTATCCCGACAACCCCGACCCACGTTTTGACTCTAACTTCTACTACGAATACGTAATAGAGAACAACGATTCCGTTTACCTCGATGACGGTGTAACACCACTCTTTTATGCTCCGCTCGAAGCCGATAGACTTGACCTTTCAGGCTCTGAATATGAAAAGACTGCCGGCGCAAGAATCAAAAAATACGAGTTTGATAAGAATGCCATAACTGACGGTACAATAGGGAATAACGACATCGTACTCTTCCGTTATGCCGATGTTCTGCTTATGAAAGCCGAAGCACTCACACGTCAGGGTATTGATGCTACCGAAATTGTTAACCAAATCAGGAAACGCGTTAATGCAACAGAATTGACGGGTGTCACCCTTGAAGATATATACAAGGAACGCCGGTGCGAACTAATGTGGGAGGGATGGCACAGAAACGATATGATACGTTTCCGCCATTTCACCGACCAGACAACAACCAACATAACAAATACAGGTGAATCATTCAATTATACCACAGTATTTCCGATTCCGCAGGACATACTTGACATGAACCAATCGTGGAAACAAAACAACGGTTATTCAGCCACAAATTACTGACTTCATGAATATTAAATACGCCAACTACATTGTCTCCAACACCGATGTCTATCGGTGTCCGACTCACGACAAGCCCGAATATGCCTTTATCGGTCGCTCCAATGTCGGCAAATCATCGCTTATAAATATGCTGACCAATAAGAAAGACCTTGCCAAAACATCAGCCAAACCCGGAAAGACTCTCCTAATCAACCATTTCCTTATCAACAATGAGTGGTATTTGGTTGACCTTCCGGGATACGGATATGCACAAGCGGGTAAGACACAGCGTGACCGGCTTCGCAAAATGATAGAGAGCTATGCCCTGCTCCGTCAGGAACTGACTTCGATGTTCGTATTAATCGACAGCCGCCATGCTCCGCAACAAATTGACCTCGACTTCATGCAGTTTCTCGGTGAAAACGAAGTGCCGTTTGCCATGGTATTTACCAAAGCAGACAAACTCGGCAAAGAAGCACTGAAACGCAATATAGACAACTACAACACCAAAATGTCAGAACTCTGGGAAGAACTGCCGCCCCAATTTGTTACCTCTGCCAACACACGGCTTGGTGCAGTGGAACTATTAGATTACATCGACTCTATTAACAAATCACTTAAAGAACATAACACATCAGCCAATCCGAGCTGATTAAATACCACAAAATGAAAACCATCCGCCCAACTATTATAGTCTCTATGGTGTTTGCTGTTATCGTCGGCACTTCTTGCTCGCGCCATACAATCAACTCCCAACCTGCACCTCAAAACTCCCAACTGATTCATCATGCAACAGGTTTCAATATCATTGACCAAACCGATTACCGCGAAGTGATTATCAACGAACCGTTTAAAGATGCTGTACTGACACGCTATTACCTTGTTACCGACAACAATGTGCCGACTCCGGATGACGGAACCAAACTCGTTATTCCTCTAAAACATATCGGAATCGCATCGTGCACACATATCGGTTTTATGGAGGCACTTGATTTGCTTGACAGAATATCCGGAATATGCTTGCCCAACAGCATATATAGTTCCCAAATGAGAACAAGATATGAATCAGGCGATGCCATAGACATGGGCGATGCGATGAAGATTGACCCCGAAAAAGCACTGCTTGCCAATGCTGACGCTATCATGATTAGCGGCTACGGACAAGGTGATGTCAATCCGGAAAAACTCAACAAGGTTGGCATAACTGTTATCTATAACAACGAATGGACAGAACACACACCGCTCGGACGTGCAGAATGGATTAAACTCGTTGGTGCTCTCTTCTGCAAAGACTCGCTCGCAAATGATATTTTCAGCCGTGTGGAATCAGAATACCTTGCCGCAAGTAACTCCGAACTCACGACTCACAACAGCCGACTTCACTTGCCGACTATCATGTCCGGCAACAATTTCCGCGGCACATGGTATATGTCGTCAGGCGACAGCTGGACAGGCAGACTATATGCCGATGCCGGAGCCGACTACTATTTCAAGAACGACTCCACACAAGGCAGCATTCCGCTCTCCATCGAATCAGTACTTCAGCATTTCGGCGATGCTGATGTTTGGGTTGGTTCTAACGGACACTCGCTTGAAGAACTTGCACAATCTGACAAAAAACACACATGGTTCAAAGCCTATAAGAACCACCGCGTATATAACTTCTACCGTCGGCAAAACGACCTCGGAGCCAATGACTATTGGGAACGAGGAGTCGTACATCCGGAGGAAATTCTCAAAGACTTGATATGGGCTCTCTACCCTGAAGAACATACTGATTATCAACCTATTTATATTCGGCAACTGCAATGATAGCACTCCGCACAGAAAGTATCAGCCAATCATGGCAGATACAGGCTCAAACATTTGCTCAAAACATAGCCCGCGACCTCGGAAAACAATTCGAGCTACTTGACTTCCCTCTTGACGACACTGATGCCGTTTGCGAAGAAAAAGCCATAGATATGCTTGTATTTACCTGCATGAACAACAATCACGATATTCAATCTGTACTTAATGCCTGCCGCAACCTGCGCATACCATATATCATACTCACACCCGATATGAATATACGTCCAATTGAAAAGGGCAACAACTTACTCATACCCGTCACCATGTTTGAGGAAGAACTGAGCAAAGCCGAAATAGCAACCTCTTTCGGACGCTTCTGCGGCACTCACACAACTATTCTTCAAGCCAATGACTATGGCACGAGAGCGGAAAAAAACATCGGCAAGATAGCCACTCTGATTGATAAATTCAACCTGCCTTATTCTGTTGTCAAGGGCATGAAAAACAGCTATAACGTGGAACTCGAAGCCGCAATGTATCAGCCATCATCAGAGGCACATCAATCGGTTCAGACTGATATCCCTGCTGATATTGCCCTCCTTGTTGTCACAGCTTCCCGCGACTACGGTCTCGATGACCTTATCTTCGGTCCTAAAGAACGCAAGATAATAAAGAAAGCAGCAATACCGGTATTGCTGCTCAATCCGCGAGGAGATTTATACTCTCTCTGCGATTAATATCTTATCCCCTAATTAAGGGAATAAATATCTTACACCAAGGCAGAAGCCACCTTGATACAAACCACTGTAGTTGAAACCTACTACGTTTTCACTTCCGTTGTTGTAAAAATGCGGACCTACAATAGGACGCCAATCCAATGACAGCTGAAGCGGGAACCAGAAGTTGTATTCTGCTCCGATACGTCCTGCAACACCTACATAATAATAGTTGGTCAGATTACGATAAAAGAGATCGTATGCTCCAACACCGGCACCAACACCGGCATACCAATTCCATGAACCCTTCTTATCCCATGCCGAGATATTGAAAATCCAGTCGTGAGTTGCGGCTACTTCCAAACCGTGGAAGCCTACAACACCGGCGTCAAGGCTGACCATATTCCCGGAGTTCAATCCGTGTTCATACGAAAATTCTACACCGGAACCAAGACGTCCACCAATAGCACGCGGACCTGCAAATGCAGCAACACTGCCCATAACAACGAACAATGCAGCCAAAAGTAAATTTTTCTTCATGCTTGTTGAAAATTAATTTGTTAATAATAAATATGTTAATGAGTTAATTCCTTATCCCGAATTCCTGATTGACTTCCAATTTGCCCAACGCTATTTTCATTCTACGCATAGCTTCACGGATATTGTCCTCGCTCGTCGCATATGAGAGTCTGATATAATCGGAAGCACCGAAACCTTCGCCGTCAACCACTGCCACATGACCTTTTTCCAAAATATACATAGCCAAATCTGAAGCGGAACGAATGACACGCTCGCCGTCCGACCTGCCAAAATAACTGCTACATTCCGGGAAAAGATAGAACGCTCCATCCGGTTTGTTCACTCTCAGTCCGTCAATATCGCGAGCTAAACTGACCACCAAATCACGTCTGCGCTCAAATGCCTGCCTCATCTGTTCCACGCTCTCCTGACTGCCTCGATAAGCAGCTTCGGCAGCTTTCTGCGAAATACTTCCTGCACCGGAACTGAACTGCCCCTGCAACTTGCTGCATGCCTTTGCCAAAAATTCCGGAGCTGCAATCCAACCTATACGCCAACCCGTCATTGCGTAGCCTTTGCTCACACCATTGACTATCACCACTTGGTTCTTCATTCCCTCACATTGAGCCAAAGAAACATGTGAACCCACATAATTGATATGCTCATATATCTCATCGGCAACAATCATGACATCAGGGAAATCACGCAGCACAACAGCCAAAGCTTCAAGTTCTTCACGCGAATATACCGAACCGGTCGGATTTGACGGCGAGCAAAGAATAAGTACACGCGTTTTCTCGGTTATAGCATCACGCAATTGAGCCGGAGTAATCTTGAAATTATGCTCTATATCTGTAGGAATCACCACCGGCTTTCCTCCTGCTAACTTGACCATCTCAGGATAGCTTACCCAATAGGGAGCCGGCAAAATCACATCATCTCCGGGATTTACCAATGCCAAAAGCAACTGACATATCGACTGTTTGGCACCATTGGAAACAACAATCTGTGACGGCTGATAATCCAAATGATTTTCATTCTTCAATTTGTCACATATTGCCTCTCGAAGCGACATATAACCGGGAACGGGAGAATAAAAGGAATAATTGTCATCAATCGCTGTTTTAGCTGCCTGCTTGATATTGTCGGGGGTAAAAAAATCCGGCTCACCTACACTCAAATTTATAACATCAATGCCCTGTGCACGCATCTCTGAACTGCGTTGGGACATCGCCAATGTCTGCGAAGCCGAAAGGGATAATACACGGTCAGATATATTTACCATTTTCTCATTTACCATTTATTCATTTGCAGTGCAAAAGTATATATTCTTTGAGTTACATCCAAATTATTCACAAAAAAAAGCAACTTTTCATTAAAATATCATTTTTTTCAATAGAAAATTTGGTAGTTATAAGGAAATGTATTAACTTTGCATGATTGAAAAAACTAATTTTTATTTATATTTTTATTTATTTTAATTTTTATTTATCATGAAAATCAACAAAGTTATCGCAATTGCTCTGACAGTTGCAACAGTAGGCTTAATTGCCTGCCAACCGCAAAACAATCCTGATGGTCCCGGTACAAAAACGAACGATACAGACACAGGGACGGATACCGGGACGGAAACACCGATTGATAACCCTGATAGCCAGGGTGGTGACGGTATTCTGTCGGTTGAAGAGGCTATCGCAGCTCAAAACGGTCAGGAAGCTGTTGTTGAAGGCTACATCGTCGGCTGGTACAACAACCACAAAAATTCATCAACTGTAGAATTCAGTAATCAGGCCACAGCTGACACAACAGTTAACAAAGCTAATATCGTTATAGCTGCATCACCTGATGTTCAGGATGTCAACAATGTTTTGTGCGTTCAACTTCCCGCAGGCAAGATTCGTGCTTTCATCAACCTTGGTGAGAACCCCAATAACCTTGGCAAAAAAGTTCAGCTAACCGGTAAATTACAGACCTACAACGGTCTTCCGGGCATGAAAGAAACTTCCAAAGCACTGCTTGAAGGTGTTGATGTTTCTACATTAACCGTTTCTGAACTCACATGCTACCGCGTTAAAATCGGTGATTTGACTGCTGACGTTGCAGGTGCATTGCAAGAAAACGATGTTGTCGTTGTCAAGACACAACTAATAAACTGGCATGGTGACACCCCCGAAACATCTAACGGTACTTTCGTAAACATCAATGGCGATATTCCGGCAGACGCTATCACTGCTACTCAAGCAATAGAGATTTGCAATGCTACAGATGCTACAACTGACAACAAGAACCCTGTTCTTGCAGAAGATGGCAAAGAATATATTGTTTACGGCACTGTTACCGCTGTTACGGAAAATGCTGCCTCAACATATAAGAACATGACATTCAAGATTAAATAATCTTACCATAAAGGCAAAAAGGGGTTAGCTATTGCTATCCCCTTTTTTATATATTTTTATGTACAAACCATGAAACTAATCCACACATCAGACTGGCATTTCGGACAGACTTTGCGCGGACATGACCGCACCAAAGAACATGAGTGTTTTATCACCCAACTAATCAAGTATATCAACCTCTACCAACCGGATGCATTGCTCGTTAGCGGTGATTTGTATGACAACGGAAACTCCAATTCGGAAACCGACCTCTTCTTCCGTAGTCAGATTCTCCGTATCCGGCAGTCAGCACCGAACATGCATATAATCATGATTGCCGGCAACCACGACGGTTATGCCAAACAAGAGGCAGACAGCACTCTCTGGCAGCTCGGCGGTATAACCGTTGTCGGACATATTGCCATAAAAAACGGCACTGTGGATTATAACCGTCATATTATCAATCTTGACAACAAAGCCTATATCTTACCCATTCCGTTCACCCGCTTCTTTCCACCTATACCTGAAAACGATGATATATCACAGCGAAAAACGTTTTTCTACAATCAGCTATTATCCAAAGTAGCGGAATTGAACACTAATCAACTGCCGGTCATTATGATGGGACATCTTAACTATGAAGGAGCGGAAATTGCCGAACAGGAAAGCCTTGTGCGTGGTGGCGAAGACCCGACAAAAGAACAAGAATTAGGGTCTGGATACGACTATCTTGCCATGGGGCATATCCACTACCCTCAAACCCACGGTCGCGCACGATATGCAGGCTCACCTATACCAATCAATTTTTCCGAAGCTTATCAACACAGCGTATCACTTATCGAAATCAACAAACACACAGACATGCCGCTAATTACCGAACTACCCATACAACCGCTTTACGGAATGAAAAAACTGATTCAAAAACAAGGACAGTCACTCCACGATTTTCTGCTACACATTGACACACACATTGGAAACAATCCCAATTACATAAGGTTGGGAATAATAAGGGATAAAGCCCCGGAAAGTCATAATTCAGACAGCGACATAGAACTCATATTAAATGCCTTCTTCGAACAACACGACCGGCTTATCTATTGCGGCTATGATATTTTGCCTTCAACTGACAACAGTCAATCCGACACCGAAACAACAACCTATACCCCGCAACAACTTGAAAACAACGACCCCCTTGAATTAGCCAATCTGTATTATAAAGAGACAACCGGCAGCGACTTGAGCAAAGAACTGCGCGAACTGATGCAACAAGCTGTCAACAATATAGAAAATTATAATAAATCTATAGATTGAAAACATTAGAAACACATGAAACTTCTCAATATCCGAATAACCAACCTTGCCTCTATAGCCAACGCCGATATAGACTTTGAACACGGTGCGTTAGCAAACTGCAACACTTTCCTGATTTCAGGCTCTACCGGTGCGGGCAAAACAACCATTCTCGATGCTATTTCATTGGCTTTGTACAACAAATCATCACGCATGCAAGGAAAACGCCTGCGGGAACTGTCACACGAAGCCCTCGAACGCATACGCAAAGGCTGCAATCAAGCCGAAGTAATACTGACAATCATCGGCAACGACAATATTAAATATCAAATCACATGGTCAGACAAGATTATTCACAAAAAAGACGAAACAAAAGGACAGGTGTCACAACAGATTCTGAACCTTCATACCGGAGAGATAACCGGTGAAACAAAAGCCGTTAAAGAGCTTATCGAACAACGTATTATCGGGCTTGACAGCGACCAATTTTTCCGTACTACAATGTTGGCACAGCAGGAATTTACCAAATTCCTCAAGTCAGACAACGATGATAAGGGCAATATCCTCGCCAAACTCTCCGATACCGGAAAATACGATGCCATTGGCTCATATATCAACCTGCAAGCAAATGAATCAAGAAGAAAAAAAGAAACTGTCGAACAATTCATTAAAGAAATACAACCCCTTTCCGATGAAGACGTAAAACAGCTCACACTCCAACAACAGACAGCGGAGCAACAAAAAGCAGAAGAAAGCAGACTTTACGAAAATCTGCAAAAGATACTCACTCTGATTACACAGTCGGAAAACAACACCAAACAACAACAGCAGATTAACGAACAACTCAACAATATAAAGGAAACATATCAGCAATGCCTGTTCATGCTCAATACTGCCGATACTGAAAAAGAGAAAAAAAATCAACAACTGCAACAACTCAAAGACGCTGTTAACCTACCGCAACCGCTCACACAACTATACAATAATTTCAGCAATATCCATGCTTTGTTACAAACTCGCCACGACAATATCAACAATATCAACCAGCTTGAAAAAGAAATACTGAAACTCAAGGAACAACTGCCCGAACTCAACAAAACCCTGACAGGATACTTGTCAGCTACCACTGAAGCACAAAATAAAGTTGCTCTATGCCAGACTGAGATAAAACAGTATAAACCTCTCGACACCTATCAGAAACAACATGAATTATTAAGTGATAAAAAACAACAGTTAGCACAATACAAAGCCGAACTTACAACAATAGCAACATATCAGAACACATTGGACGGAATCATTAAAACCGTAGAAGACGACAAAGCATATATCAAAAACAATGAAGCGGAGGTAAAGTCTGCAGAACAAAATTACCAACAAGCCGTAAAAGAACAAGAGACAGCACAAAACCGTTACAACAAAACATACGCAGAGGCAGCCAAAGACCTCAATAAAATTCGACAAACACTACAGGAAGGCGATATATGTCCGGTATGCGGACAAAAAATCACATCTATTCTGTCAGATGGCTTTTTTGCCGAAATACAATCGCAGGCTAAAGCCGATTTGGATAAAGCCAAACAAACCGCGCAAAAGGCATTACTGCATTTCAACGCGATAAAAACAGAATTTGACTCCAAAGTACGCGAACTACAGAAGGAAGAACCACGAATTGAAAACGGCAGACAGAAAATCCGTGAATGCAAGGAGAAACTCACGCATTATTCTTTCTACTCCGAAATAAAAGACCTTGACAATAAGGGCATCGACAACTTCGAAACACTTATCGACAAACAAATCAAAGACATAAATAATCAAATAAACCGAATCAACACCGCAAATACCGCACTAACAAATGCTACCAAACAATTAAGCGAAGCGCAACAGGCAGAACAAAAAGCCAAAAACAAACTCGATACTCAAAAACAATTAATTGAGGACAAGAAAAAGCAAATCGATACAAAACAGAGGCAAATTATAGAACTCAACAAAACCATTAACGAACAGATTTTATTCCATATTCCCGATTGGCAGAATATCGAACACCTCACTTTGATTGACACTATCCAATCGGAAATCAACAATTATAACAAGGCTGTATTGAACCACGCAAGACTTGAACAGGAGTTCAAATCATTATCCGGTAAGATAGAAACGGCGCAACAAGCTAAAGAACAATGTATCAAACTGATACCTGAATACGCTACTCTGTATCCCGCTGAAACACAATTCGATTCTCGGTTTGACAACCTGTTCACTACTACAGCCTCAAAACTAAATGATTTACTAATAAGGCAAACGGAGTTGAATGACTTGCAAGCAGCTGTTCAGCAGCAGCTTGGCGATAACAATGTTGATGACAAAGCCTCCATAGAGCAACAAATGAAAGAGCATCAGCGGCTGCGCGACAACGCTATTGACATTTCTTCACGCATCGCCGAGCAATTATCCAATAACCTCAAACAAAAAGAACGTCTGCAAGGGTACAAGCAACAACTCAAAGAAGCCGCACATACATATAAATTATGGAAACAACTCAATGATGTCTTTGGAGGTCCTGACGGCAAAAAATTCCAACAAATAGCCCAAGCCCATGTTATGCGTTACCTCCTGGGCAAAGCCAACAATTATCTCACCCAATTAACTGACCGATACAGCCTTACATGCGAGCCCAACTCACTTCGCATACTTGTTATCGACCATGATGCAGGCGGACAGAAACGCGACTCTGCCAACCTCTCCGGAGGTGAATCGTTTATTGTCTCTCTCGCTCTCGCACTCGGACTCTCCGACCTCAATGCCAACGGACTGAAAGTGGATACACTGTTTATTGACGAAGGTTTCGGAACATTGTCGCACGAACCCATGCAAAACGCAATCAATACATTACTGAACCTGCACAAACTCCAAAACGGCAGAAAAGTAGGCATAATAAGTCATATAGAAACACTGAAAGAAAATATCCACCCGCAAATCATAGTAACAAAAGGCACAGGCGACAATGCACCAAGCACAATATCTATCATCGAATAAATTATCTGACCATCCCTGACAACAACGTTTTTTTTAAAAACTTACCACCCTAATTCATGTATTTTCATCTGTAAAACAATAAAAATACCATTATAACGTTTTTATTTCAGAAAGATTTGTTTATATCCATTTTTTTTAGTAATTTTGCACCTTTATTGGAAACTTCGAATTAACCAAATGGTAAATAAGCAAATGGTAAAATGATTAAATGGTATGATTGACTATATAACCGGCAAACTGACAGAACTCGAACCCACCGCAGCTATTATCGAAGCCGCCGGTGTGGGATATGAAATAAATATCGCACTGCCCACTTTTACCTCACTCACAGGCAAAACAGAGGCTAAACTTTTCACCACCGAAATAATTCGCGAAGACGCACACCTGCTGTTCGGCTTTCTTACCAAAGCTGAACGGGCTTTGTTTTTGCTGCTTACCACTGTTTCCGGTGTTGGTGCTAACACCGCCCGTCTTATCATGTCATCATTTACAGCCGCCGAACTGCGGCAGATAATAGCTACAGGCAATGTTGCAGCAATAACAGGAGTAAAAGGCATAGGAGGCAAGACTGCGCAACGTATCGTTGTTGACCTGAAAGACAAGGTTCTCAAAATTGACATCAACAATACAGACAATCTACAACCTGAAACCATGGTTGTAAATACGGAAATCAAACAAGAAGCTATTGCCGCCCTTATTACATTGGGCTACACTTCAGCCATGTCAACCAAAGTAGTAGATAAGATACTCCGTTCAACACCTGATGCAACCGTTGACCAAGTTATCCGCCAGGCATTCAAAATGATGTAATCTATATATTTTCACGACTCTATATAATCATTAAACGCTATCTACAAATATCATTCTTGATTCTGCTTTGCGCCACTCCATCTTTCGCACAACGCAGAAACAACACCCAACCGGCTGATACTGCCGCTTGGGATTCTTTGCCGGTAAATGTCAAACAATACAAAACCAATACATACGAAGACCTCAACCAACCTCAAAACAACCTTGACCTCCAAGACCCGCAAAATGTCAATACCGTAACCGAATACGATCCTCTCACTGGTCTTTACACTATACACACACGTATCGGAGATATGGACATAACCACTCCTATATCTCTCAATGCGTCAGAATACTCTGCATGGTCAGAGCAGCGACTCATGCATTCATACTGGCAAAACAAAATATCCGAAGGCGAACACGATAACGAAAAAAAGTTCGACATCACTGACATGAAGTTCAATATCGGACCTGCCGACAAAGTATTCGGTCCGGGCGGGGTGCAACTCAAAACACAAGGATCTGCCGAACTCATATTTGCGTTCAAACACCAATATGTTGACAATCCGGCTCTTACACAACGCTCACGGTCTAACAACATCCTCGATTTTGATGAAAAAATACAGCTTAATGTACAGGGCAAAGTAGGTGACAAACTCAACCTGAACATGAGCTACAATACCGAAGCCAGTTTCTCCTACGACAAACAGAATATAAAACTCAATTACAAAGGCAAAGAGGATGACATCATCAAATCACTCGAAGCAGGTAACGTGTCCATGCAGCTCAATTCGAGTCTTATTACCGGTAGTTCAGCCCTTTTTGGAATCAAAGCCGACCTGCAATTCGGAAAACTGAAGGTTCAAGCTCTTGTATCACAACAAAACAGTACATCCCAGTCTGTTTCTTCACAAGGCGGGGCGCAAACGACCAAATTTGAAGTTGACGGGACTAACTACGATGAGAACAGACATTTCTTTCTCTCGCAGTATTTCCGCGACACATACGAAGCCAATATGCGCCAACTGCCGTATATTGCATCGGGTATTACCATCAACCGTGTAGAAGTATGGATAACCAACAAGCGCGCACATTATGACGAGTCCCGTAATATCATAGCATTCATGGACCTGGGCGAAGCCAATCCGAAAAACATTGACAATACTCACTGGCTTCCACTGACCACATCCTTGCAGCCGTATAACAGAGCCAACTCTCTTTATAACGAGGTTATCGCACAAAACGGCATACGTAATATCCAAACTATGACCGATGCTCTGCAATATCTCACTGCCTACAATATCTACGGGGGAGAGGACTACGAAAAAATAGAATCAGCACGCCGCCTTACAACAAGCGAATACACACTCAACTCCACACTCGGCTATATTTCTCTCAAAACAGCACTCAACCAAGATGAAGTCCTTGCCGTAGCGTTTGAATACACCTATGGCGGACAGGTTTATCAGGTCGGCGAGTTCTCAACCGATGCCGGTGATGACCTCAAAGCACCGAATATGTTGGTTCTCAAACTGCTGAAGAGTTCCAACAATGCCCCCGGGCATAAGACTTGGGACTTGATGATGAAAAACGTCTATTATCTCGGTGCCACACAGATGTCAAAAGACAATTTTGAGTTGTATATCACTTACCGCAACGACTCTATTGGTACCGACCTTCAATATCTCTCGGAAAGCCGCATCAAAGGCAAACAACTCCTGCGCATCATGAATTTAGACCGTCTCGACGCAAAAAACAATGCCAATCCTGACGGCAAATTCGACTATATTGAGGGCTACACTGCAATATCATCGACAGGTCGCATCATATTTCCTGTTCTCGAACCATTCGGTTCACACCTATACGACACAATCGGAGATCCCCTTATCGCCGGAAAATATGTTTTCCAAGAGTTATATGACTCAACACTCATTGTGGCAGAGGAGATGAGCGAAAAAAATAAATTCACCCTGACCGGAAAATATAAAGCTACTTCAAGCTCCGAAATACGGCTCAATGCCATGAATGTGCCGCGCGGCTCTGTTACCGTGACCGCAGGTGGTGCCAAACTGACCGAAAACGTTGATTATACTGTTGACTACACAATGGGAACGGTGACCATACTGAATACTTCCATTTTAGAATCCGGCACACAAGTGGATGTACAATTGGAGAATCAGTCAACCTTCTCAATGCAACGCAAGACACTGGTAGGAACACATTTGGAGTACGAATTTAATAAAGACTTTGTTATCGGCGGAACTCTTATGCACATGTCGGAACGACCGCTTACCACTAAAGTTAACACCGGTTTTGAGCCTATTTCAAATACTATATGGGGACTCAATATGAACTACAAAAAGGAGTTCATGTGGCTTACCAATGCCCTTGACGCTCTCCCTTGGACTACAGCAACCACCCCGTCATCTATTCAATTCAATGCCGAATTTGCACAGCTGATTCCCGGACATACAAACGATGTATCAAAAGAAGGATACGCCTATATCGATGATTTTGAAGCCACTAAGACATCTATAGATATCCACTACCCGTATTACTGGTTCCTCGCTTCCACACCATCACGATTCGAGGAATCCGCACTTTCCAATTCAATAGAATATAATAAGAACCGTGCACACCTTGCATGGTACACTATCGACCCGATAATGTCCTATCCGCAGTCCAACACCCCGCTCCATTTGCGCAATGACCTCGAACAATTGTCCGACCACCGCATCCGCACAGTCCAACAAACCGAAATATACCCCAACCGCTCTACAACAGGAACGGAAAACACACGTCTGTCAGTTCTAAACCTTGCATATTACCCCGATGAACGCGGATCATATAATATCGATGCTGACCAATTCGGGACTGACGGAAAACTCACTAATCCGGCTCAACGTTGGGGAGGTATAATGAGAAAACTTGACAATACCGATTTTGAGAGATCCAATATAGAATATATTGAATTCTGGCTGATGGATCCTGCACTCACCAATAGAGAAGGCACTGACGGCTACTTGTACATTAACCTTGGTGATGTTTCCGAAGATATTCTTAAAGACGGCAAAAAAGCATTTGAACACGGACTTCCGGCAACCGATGCTGACCTTTTGAGCAGTAACGCGATAGACAGTACAATTTGGGGGCTTGTACCGAGAACGACATCAACGGTTACAGCATTCTCAAATGAAACAGGTGCCAGAGCCCGTCAGGACGTTGGTCTAAACGGATTGTCAACAGACCAGGAATTTACATTCTCTTATAATGGTCAACGACCTTATGCAAATTTTGTCAGTTCCCTGCGCAATAAAGTGAACAGCAGCGTAATAGCCCAATGGCAAGATGACCCGTTCTCACCCCTTAACGACCCTGCCGGCGACAATTACCACTACTACCGCGGCACAGACTTCGACCAAGCCGAGGTATCTGTCCTCAACCGATACAAACACTACAACGGAACAGAAGGCAACTCACCCGAAACAGAGCAATCAAGCGAAACATACGGTACTGCCTCAACATTACAACCGGACATCGAAGATATCAATGCCGACAATACTCTTAACGAATACGAGAAATACTACGAATATGCCATTCATATCCAGTCAGGTAACATGAATGTAGGCGAAGGTTATATAACCGACAAACTCGTGGCACGTGTAACTCTTGAAAATGGAAACAAAGAGGAAGTAACATGGTACCAGTTTAAAGTGCCTATTCGCGAAGGCACACGTATCGGTGCAATACGTAATTTCAAATCTATCAGATTTATACGTATGTATATGACCGGTTTTGAACACGAGACATATCTTCGTTTCGGGGCTATGCAGTTAGTTCGTGGTGAGTGGCGCACATATACCAAAGACCTCTATCCGGCAGGTGCTCCTACCCCGACAACAGGTCAGTTAGAGTCACAAGCTGTCAATATCGAAGAAAATGCATCCCGCACACCGGTCAATTACGTCCTTCCTCCGGGAATATCCCGCCAGACCGACCCCGGACAAGCACAACTTATTGCCCAAAACGAACAGGCTCTGGTACTTCGCGTCAGAAACCTCGAACCCGGAGATGCACGCGCTGTATATAAAAACATGTCATACGACATGCGCAACTATAAGAAACTGCAAATGTTCGTACATGCCGAACAACTTGAAGACGATGATTATGGTCTTGATGACTATGAATTGTCATGCTTCATACGTCTCGGTTCTGATATGAAAAACAACTACTACGAATACGAAATACCTCTCAAACTCACACCAGCCGGAATATACAATAACAGCAATGAAGCCGACCGCCGCGCCGTATGGCTGCCTGAAAACATGTTCGACTTCGAGTTTAATGTGCTGACTAATGCCAAACTCAAACGCAACCGCGCCAAACGTGCCGGAACATCGGGCGTTTCCAACACTATACCTTACGAGGTATGGGATGAAGAGTCCGGCAAACCACGTAATAAGATAACCGTTATAGGAAATCCTACACTCGGCGAGGTGGACTACATAATGATAGGTGTGCGCAACAAAGCATCCGGGGCAGGGACACAACGTCGTTCCGGCGAGATATGGGTCAATGAATTACGCCTGTCGCAATTCAATGAAGACGGAGGCGTTGCTGCAATGGCTAATGTGGCATTAGCATTATCCGACATAGGTCAGGTTAATGTGGCAGGGCGGCTGGAAACCGACGGTTACGGCTCTATAGAATCCAATGTGCTTACACGCAACATGGACAACAACTACCAACTTTCAGTATCCGCTGCTTTTGAGGCAGGACGACTCTTCCCTGAACAAGCCAAGATACAGATACCGCTCTACGTTGCTTATACCAACAATACCAACAAACCAAAATACAATCCGCTTGATACTGATGTCGAACTTCAGGAGGCATTAAGCGAACTCGAAACAAAAGAGGAGAAAGACTCGCTCAACCAATTGTCACGCACAGTAAATACATCAACCAATTTCACAATCAACAATGCAAAGGTAAATATCAAGTCTCAGAAGAAACCTATGTTCTATGATCCGGCTAATTTCAGTATTTCATACGCACTTGCCAATACCAACGAACAAACGCCGGAACAGGAAAAGAACGAAACACGCGTCCAAAAAGGTTCACTCAATTATTCATACTCCTTCAACCCTAAACCATGGGAACCGTTTGCAAAAGTAAAGGGTATAGACAAACCGGCACTCAAATTCTTCAAGGAATTCAATATCTACTACCTGCCGCAATCGTGGGCATTCTCCACCGATATGAACCGTACATTCACTCAACTCAAGCTCCGCGATTTTTCAGGCGAAACAGCACTACAAGACGAACTGACCTTTTCTAAAGACTGGATGTGGAACAGAAATTTCGACTTCAAATACGACTTCTCCAAGACACTTAAATTCTCACTGCGGACAGCAATGAACTCCACCATTGACGAAGCCTACTATACACCGGAAATCATACGTGACTATACTTTCACCCACGATTACTACGAAGCGTGGAAAGATACCGTTTTGCGCTCTCTCGGTACAATGGGTACTCCGTATAATTATCAACAGGTATTTACGGCACAATGGAACGTACCTATCAATAAAATACCCGGGTTAGACTGGATCAATGTCAATGGTTCATACAATGCCACCTACGGATGGAATCGCACTGTCACCGCCTCCAACGACAAGGCGCAACTCGGCAATGTCATCAACTCTCTTGCAACATGGCAGGCAGATGGACAACTCAACTTTGAAACACTTTACAATAAATCAAAATATCTCAAAGAGGTTAACACTCGTTATTCCGGCAGACCTCAACGACAAAGCCGTTTCCGCTCGAAAAACAATACGCAGACAGTATCTTTGGAAGCCAATGTCCCGCAAAAAGTCAAACACACTCTCAACTCCGACCTAATAGATGTCAAAGCCGTTGATTCTGCAGGCAATCCTGTAAAAATCAAATACAAAGCTGTCAGCGCGTCTGAAGTGGAAATAACAAGCAAGACCTCGCTGAAAAATGTTGTTCTGACTTTCGCCACCCGCGACCCGTCAGAGCGCACTCCAGCTCAAAAGGTTGCAGACTTGACCGTCAGATTCCTGATGATGTTGCGCAAAGGCTCCATAACATACCGCAGCTCAGACGGTATGACAATACCCGGATTCTATCCGCAGGCAGGATTCATGGGACAGCGAAGAGTTGAAAACGTATATGCTCCGGGATTTGATTTCGCTTTCGGATTCATTCCCAACGACTTCCTTGACAAAGCAAAACGGCAAGGATGGCTTTCCGGCGATACCACTGTCGTACAACCCGCGACACGCTCAAAGACATCCGACTTCGACTACAAGGTCAACCTCGAACCTTTCCCCGGATTCAAGATTGCTGTCAACGGCAAACGCTACGATGCCTCATCAAGTTCTATTATCTACACTTATGACTATCTGCAAGAAACTTTCACCGGCTCATATAATATAACCGCTATTTCATTGCTTACTGCATTCGACAAAGTAGGTTCGGCAGAAGACAACTACACTACAGCTTCGTTTGAACGTTTCCTGTCATATATCGAACCTGCACAACAACGTGTTCAGTCTCAATATGACCACACTACTTATCCGAATGTAGCCTGGGTTCCAAGCGAGTTACGAGGCAAACAATACGACCGCAGCAAGTCAGGTACTGTACAAAGCAATTCAGCTGATGTACTTATCCCTGCTTTTTATGCCGCATATATGGGAACAGATATTAATAAGGTATCGCTCAGTCCTTTCCGCAGCCTGCTTCAAGTACTGCCTAACTGGTCAATAACATACGATGGATTGAGCCGCCTGCCGTGGATTAAAGACCACTTCAAATCAGTAAATCTCACCCACGCATACACAAGCAAATACTCAATCGGCTCCTACACATCATACTCCACATGGGCAGGTCCTGAACAAAGTAACAAACTGATTGGTTTCCGCCGCGATGTAACAACAGATATGCCTATACCCGGCTCAGCATACGACATCACTAATGTGTCTATAGTGGAATCATTCAGCCCGCTTATCGGTGTAAACGTTGCAATGAAAAATTCCATGACAGCCAAAGTGGAATACCGAAAACAACGCAACCTTGCACTCAACGTTACATCAGTGCAACTTACAGAAGGATTGACCAACGAATTGGTTGTAGGCTTCGGCTACACGATAAAAGACCTCAATCTTACGCTAAAACTCAAAAACAATGCCCGTAAGAAAGTCAGCAACGATTTAAAACTTACGGTTGACCTGTCATACAAAGATATCAAAACATTGCTTCGCAAAGTAGAAGAGGATATCACCCAAGCATCAAGCGGCAACAAAGTATTTGCAATTAAAGTAGCCGCCGACTACGTGCTGAGTTCCAAAATTAATTTGCAACTATTCTATGACCACCAATCAACAACACCGTTCATATCCACTTCCTACCCCGTATCAAGCGATAATGCAGGCATAAACATCAAACTTATGCTCACTCGATAAAAAAGCAAACTTAACAACAAAATTTTTGTCCACTCAAAAATAATCGTTACATTTGCAATCGACAATCAGAGGCTAATCCTATAAAAAAATACTGTCTCAACGGGTATGAATCAAATCAGCCTCAACAACGGTCAAGTATTTATCGTCTGCGTAGCTGACAAAGTAGCAAAGGTCGTTCTCTAAACCAACTATATAAAAACAAAAAAAGGCGGTAAAAAACCGTCTTTTTTTTTGTTTAATCAGAAAAATGTAGTAACTTTGCAAAACCAAATAGTATTTGGTACTTGATATTTGGTACTTACAATTGCGGCAATGGCTCAGTTGGTAGAGCATTGGCTTCCCAAGCCGAGGGTCGCGGGTTCGAGTCCCGTTTGCCGCTCAAAGGAGAAACATATCTTAACGGATATGTTTTTTTTATGTATGAGTGATATTTGGCGAAAATAATTAAATAATCATAGCGTATATTTGCAAAAAAAATTGTACCTTTGCGTTGTCAAATAAAACAAGGTAAACGTATAAATAAATATCCATGAATCGTATTATCGAATGTGTGCCCAATTTTTCAGAGGGGCGCAACAAAGATGTTATCAATCAGATTGTAGCAGCCATAGCCGCAACAGAAATCAATGGTGAAAAAGTTAAAGTGTTAGATGTTGATCCGGGAGAGGCGACCAACCGTACTGTAGTAACTTTTGTCGGGTCTCCTGAAGTTGTTGTAGAGGCAGCTTTTAGCGGTGTTCGCAAAGCCGGCGAACTGATTGATATGCGTGTACATCATGGTACCCACCCTCGCAGCGGTGCCACCGATGTGTGTCCGCTAATCCCTATTTCCGGCATAAGTTTGGACGAATGTGCCAAACTTGCCCGCACCCTTGCCAAGCGTATATACGATGAATTAGGCATTGCCTGCTACTGCTATGAGGCGGCTGCTTTTAAACCAGAGCGTTGCAATCTTGCGATCTGCCGCGAGGGAGAATATGAAGCACTGCCTGAAAAAACAAGTGATCCGAATAGGCGTCCTGATTTCGGTCCGGATACATTCAATGATTGCATGGCTTTGTCCGGAGCGACAAATGTGGGCGCGCGTAATTTTCTTATTGCCGTCAATTTCAATCTTAACACCACATCAACACGCCGCGCCATGGCAGTGGCTTTTGATGTTCGCGAAAAGGGGCGCAAAGCGCGAGAAGGCGGCAGTCTGACCGGCAAAGTGCTAAAAGACGAACACGATAATGATATGTGGATACCGGGGACACTGAAAGGTTGCAAGGCAATAGGTTGGTATATTGACGAATACGGCATAGCTCAGGTAAGTATGAATATCACCGATATGGATAAGACACCTCTACATATAGCCTTTGAAGAAGTGAGCCGTGCCGCCGCCGCTCGCGGTATGCGAGTAACAGGTGCGGAGATAGTCGGTCTGTTGCCGAAAAAAGCACTTATTGATGCCGGAAAATTTTATCTCACACGACAGCAACGCTCTTTAGGCATTAGCGAAGACGAGATAATACGCATTGCCGTCAAGTCAATGGGATTAGACGAACTAAAACCTTTCAATCCCAAAGAGAAAGTCATTGAATACATGATTGAAGACGAACAGGAGCAAGCAAAACGCGAGCGGCTTATCCGCATGACCTGCAAGGCTTTTGCCATTGAGACGGCAAGTGAATCGCCGGCTCCCGGCGGTGGATCCATATCAGCATATATGGGTGCTTTAGGAGCTGCTTTAGGAACTATGGTAGCCAATTTGAGTGCACATAAACGCGGCTGGGACGACCGTTGGGAAGAATTTTCAAAGATTGCGGAAGAGGGTCAGAGTGTGATGAATGACTTATTGTCGTTAGTTGACGAGGATACAGCGGCTTTCAACAAGATTATGGATGTTATTGCCATGCCCAAAGGAACGGATGCCGAAAAATCCGCCCGCGCCGAGGCAATGGAGGAAGCCACACTTTACGCGACCCGCGTTCCGCTTCGCACGATGCAAACGGCAATGCGTGCCATGCCGGTACTCAAAGCTGTTGCAGAAAAAGGTAATCCTGCGAGTGCATCCGATGCTGGTGTAGGAGCATTGGCTGCACGCGCCGCCGTCAGAGGAGCTGATATGAACGTACGCATCAACGCTGCCGGACTGAAAGACAGAGATATGGCTCAAAAACTGACAACTCAGGCTGCGGAAATCGTACACCAAGCCGAACAAGCAGAATACGACATATTGGAAATTATAAACCGCAACATAAAATAATCTAACAGCCAAGACCTGCAAAGGCAAAAGAGCAGGAATTAACATTTAATTTAACAATGAAAACAACCCGACTATCACGGAAAGTATTGTTCCTCACACTGTTTATCAGTGTACTTTGCTTGACCGGTTGCAAATTGACCAAAACTCAAGCTACAGTTAATGTGTCAGTTACAAGATTAGGAATACCACAGAGCGGTATTTCTGTCTGTCAACATGACGTAAATTTTGAGAAAGGTATCAGAGGTAAACTTTTTGCCGATAACATAGCCATAACCGAATCTGACGGCATAGCATCATTCGATATCAAAGGTGCAAGTTTTGGTTTTGACGACAAAGTAACTCTCTATTATGTTGTTTATGATGAAAACGATAACGTAAAAGCTTATGTCGGCACTACGGTAAAAAAAGGAGATGAAAAAAATATTGAAATCAAACTCTGATTTTTACGACATTAACGGAATTAAGGCTGTTGGACTGAATTGCAGTTTGACAGCCTTTTTTCATAAAAAAACACACAACGGAAAACAATTTATTTGGCAGATTGTTATTTTTTTTATAACTTTGCATATTTTCATTAATCAATATAAAAAACATGAAACACACAGATTTCCAACAAGAGATACTTGCAGGAATTCCCGATACCCTGCCTAATGCCAAACCTTACGACCCTAAAATCAATCATGCCC
>FLNX01001630.1_pt1 | contig 118237 bp, 89 predicted proteins | sample 1140341 | NCBI WGS metagenome assembly FLNX01 (sample SAMEA3878208, study PRJEB12797) | bioreactor metagenome | biome: Moose rumen | place: Sweden | collected 2011-10
GGGAGTTAGGAGTTGGGAGTGAGGAGTTGGGAGTTAGGAGTTGGGAGTTAGGAGTTGGGAGTTAGGAGTTGGGAGTTAGGAGTTGGGAGTGAGGAGTTGGGAGTTAGGAGTTGGGAGTTAGGAGTTGGGAGTTAGGAGTTGGGAGTTAGGAGTTGGGAGTGAGGAGTTGGGAGTTAGGAGTTGGGAGTTAGGAGTTGGGAGTTAGGAGTTGGGAGTTAGGAGTTGGGAGTGAGGAGTTGGGAGTTAGGAGTTGGGAGTTAGGAGTTGGGAGTTAGGAGTTGGGAGTTAGGAGTTGGGAGTGAGGAGTTGGGAGTTAGGAGTTGGGAGTTAGGAGTTGGGAGTTAGGAGTTGGGAGTTAGGAGTTGGGAGTGAGGAGTTGGGAGTTAGGAGTTGGGAGTTAGGAGTTGGGAGTTAGGAGTTGGGAGTTAGGAGTTGGGAGTTAGGAGTTGGGAGTTAGGAGTTGGGAGTTAGGAGTTTTCAGTTGTCAGTTGGCCCGCGTCCCGGAGGGACGCCATTTCATTAACCCGATGCAAGCGCAGCGCAGCTTCGGGCAGCAGCGACTCCGCACCCCGGCAGGCCCAGCCCCGTAGGGGCGACAGGACGACAGGCAGGTGTGGAATGCAATGCAACGCCTGCCGAAAAAAATCGGATTGCAAATCCTCATATTCCGTTGCGGCGGATTGCAAATCCGCCTGAACTGGTTTTACTGATGTAAAAGTGACTGAAAACGGCATGAATTCACAATGTGAACAAATGGTATTGACGCCAATGGAATAAACTGATGTACAGAAGTTATTGTTCCAACTAGTAATCCAGTATTATAAAAATAGTATTGACTTTTGAAAACAAATAATTAGCATATGTATATACACAAAACAAAAATAAAAAATTAAAAAAGGAGGTTAAAATGAAAAAACTAATGCTACTTGCGGTATTTGTGGCAGTATGCTTACAATTTACCAGTGCACAAAACGACACTGTCTTGTATATTGAAAACTACCAAGACGGCGACCGTATCCCAATTTGCGTCGAAAAGTATCAAAGAGTACTTATCTATGCTGAAGAAGGATGCGATGGATTTACATGGTATATGTTTGATGTCCCCAGATGGGATAATCCATTGATTGTTGAGTCTCAAGTTGAGGAAACAAGGTTAATACGTTATTATGGATGCAATATTTCTGAATTTGCAATCCGAATTGACTTCAAGGAAGGGAGAGTTCCTACCCCATTCACTCGGAACATCTGGAAACGAAGTCTGGAAACAGACTCGTTAGTAGCCGTAGGTCACGATTCCATCAACCACCCCTTTAACTATTACCGATTCCTTTGGTCCACTGGCGAGACGACAAGAACCATCAATGTGACCGAACCAGGAACCTACACTTGCGAGATTCAAGACCCTTGTGGCTCCGCCACGCGCACCTTCATCGTCCGCGACAACGTGGAGCTTTACCGCGCCACCTGCGACTTGCGCACGAACCTCAACCAAGTCACTTGGCAGACCACGCCCGAGCAGGCCGAATACGTCAGTGCGGTGAACATCTACCGCAACACCTACCAGCTCGTGGCCACCGTGCCCTACTTGGACGGCTCGTTCACCGACGACATCGGCAGCGAAGCCACCCAATGGCAGTACCACCTCGTGGCGGTCGGCAACGACGGCGACGAATGTCCGCTCCCCAGCTACTGGAAGCGCACCATCCACCTCGACCACGTTCAAGGCACCGGCGGCGGCGAAATCCTCCAATGGACGCCCTACGAGGAGGAAAGCCCCGCAAAGAACACGGTCATCTACTACTCCATCTACGACGTGGTGGACGGCGAGCCTAACCACGTCATGGACGTCGGCAACTTCACCAATGTGTATGCCTACGACCCCAACGACTTCGAGGGCTACGGCACCGTGGCAGCGGTCTTCGCGGCGAAAGGAGAGCGGGACTTGGAAGACATGGCCTTCTCCAACATGACCGCCGACATCCTCGACGTAGGCGAATCCATGCAAGAGAAATTGAGCATCTATCCCAATCCCGCCAACGGCACCTTCACCGTCGCAGGCGCTTCGACCTTGACAGTCTTCAACACGCTTGGCCAAGCCGTCGCCACAAGCCACTCCGCGAACGGAACGCACACGTTCACGCTCCGCCCGGGCATCTACTTCGTCAAGTCCGAGGAAGGAGCGGTGCAGAAAGTGGTGGTGGAATAACCAAAACAGGTGAAGCCCCTCAACCCATGAAACGTCATTGCGGGCACAGACCCGCAATCCCCTCAGCGCGAAGGTGATTTCCCATCGCTCAGGAGATAGCGGGTCAAGCCCGCTATGACGGAAGAGGTGAAAAGAAACGAGGCGGGCGGTTTTAATCCCTGCCGACAAACAATTGCGGACGAGCCGTCTGCGCTCCAGCAGATTCAGCCAATACCATAAAAAAAACGAATCCCCTTGGCCTTCGGGCTGGGGGGATTTCTGTTTTCACCCAATCTGGCTCCAGTCAAACGTCTGCGCGAACAGTTCCCTTAAAGCTTTGTCTAAACGCTTAAACTATTGGGGGTTAGAAGAAATTCGTAGATGTTCATGAAGGTTATGCCACTGTCGTCTTGATACCGGCTGATAAGGTCTTCGGTGATGACAAATTTCCTGAAATTGTCGCCAATGTGTTTGAGGCTGCCTAATTCTTGCTCGCGTTTTTCCATGGTGGGCAGGCGCAACGCCGATTGAATGTAATAGCGCTGGCCGCCTTGGTTGCAGACGAAATCCACTTCAAGTTGTTTCCTTTGGCTTACGTCGTTTTCATCTTTTGTATTGACGACAACCACTCCTACATCCACCGACATTCCACGCAAGCGCAACTCATTGTAAATCAAATTCTCCATCAGGTGTGTCTCTTCGTATTGACGGAAATTGATCCGGGCATTGCGAAGTCCAAGGTCGGAAAAATAGAATTTGGCTGGTGTGTTGATGTATTTCTTGCCTTTGATGTCGTAACGGATGGATTTTTCGATGAGAAACGCATCTTCGAGCATATCCAGATACGCCTTGATGGTGGTGTGCGAAATATTGCTATGCCTGACAGATCGGAACGTGTTTTCCAGTTTTGTCGGGTTGGTCAATCCACCTATAGACGAAGCGACAATGTCTATCAATTCCTCCAGTTCTTCGTCGTTCTTGATTTTATATCGTTCCTTGATGTCGGTCAGATAGGTCTTGGCGAAAAGCCCTTTCAGGTACTCCTTCTTTTTTTCTGGACTTGGCAGAGAAGCCAGTTTCGGCAGACCGCCATAGATGAGATATTCCTCCAATGCCTGTTCTCGGCTGCCTTGCCAAACGGACATGAACTCGCGGAAACACAAGGGTGCAATCCTGATTTCATCGCCTCTTCCTCGGAACTCGGTGACGACATCCTTTGAAAGGAATTTGGAATTGCTGCCCGTGACATACACGTCGGCATTGTCGATTTTAAGATAGCTGTTCAGCACATCCTCAAACTCCTTCACATGCTGGATTTCGTCAAGCAAAATGTAATACATCTGACTGTCAGTCATTTTGTTGTCAATGTATTCGAGCAATGCGTCAGGGTTGCGAAGCGGCTTATTCCTTCGGTCTTCCAAGTCGATTTTAAGGATGTGGCTGTCATCAACCCCTTCTGCCTTCAAATGTTGGCAAAAAAGGTTGAAAAGCAGGTACGACTTGCCGCAACGCCGTATGCCTGTCACGATTTTTATCATCCCATTGTGCTTGCTTTCGATGAGTTTCTGCAAGTGAATGTCGCGTTTGATTTCCATGTCCATTTACTTTTTTTGCGTAAATACGCATTTTTCGCTTGCAAAATTAGGAAGATTTCATTTTGGCGCGACAAATCCATCTACTTTTTTTGCGTAAATACGCATTTTCTGTTTGTGAACACGGTGGCTGCCCTGTTATGAAAGCCTACCATTTACCCAATCTGGCTCCAATCAAACGTCTGCGCAAACAGTTCCTTGTAGTGTTCGCGGAGCATCCGGTTTTCGGGCTTGATGAGCTTCGGGTCGTCGGCAAGTAGCCTGATGGCGGCATCGCGCACTTGGGGGATTAACGCGCCGTCTTTCTGGAGGTCGCCAATGAGCATCTCGATTTGTCCCGACTGGCGCGTGCCACCTGTCTCGCCCGGACCGCGCAACTCCAAATCAACCTCGGCAATCTCGAAGCCGTCGTTGGTGCTGCACATGGTCTTCATGCGCGTCTTGCCGTCAGCGGTCAGCTTGTGGTCGGTGACGAGGATGCAATACGACTGGTCGGCACCGCGCCCCACGCGACCGCGCAACTGGTGCAACTGCGACAGCCCGAAACGATTGGCGTTCTCGATGATCATCACCGTGGCGTTGGGGATGTTCACGCCCACCTCGATGACCGTCGTGGCCACCATGATTTGCGCGTTCCTGTTGATGAAACGCTGCATCTCGAAGTCCTTGTCCTCGGCGCTGAGTTGGCCGTGGCAGACGCACAGCTTGTATTGCGGTTCGGGGAAGTCGTGCAGCAAAGCCTCGTAGCCCTCCTGAAGGGCAATCATGTCGGTCTTCTCCGACTCCTTGATGAGCGGATAGACCACATAAATCTGCCTTCCCTTCGCAATCTGCTGCTTCATGAACATCATGATGCGGTAGCGGTCGTCGTTGTAGATATGGTAGGTCTGCACGGGCTTTCTTCCAGGCGGCAGCTCGTCGATTTTCGAGACATCGAGGTCACCGTATTGCGTCATGGCCAAGGTGCGCGGGATGGGCGTGGCGGTCATCACTAAGGTGTGGGGCGGCACTTCGGTCTTTTCGTAAAATTTCGCCCTTTGCTCCACGCCGAAACGGTGTTGCTCGTCGATGATGGCGAGACCTAAGTTCTTGAAAACCACCTTGCTTTCGATGAGCGCGTGGGTGCCCACCACGATTTGCAGACTGCCATCGGCCAAGCCCGCGTAAATCTTCCTCCGCTCCGCGATTTTGGTCGAGCCGGTGAGCAGGGCAAAGCTGACGTCCATGTCCTTCAGTTGATCCTGCAAAGTGGCAAAATGCTGTGTGGCAAGGATTTCCGTCGGGGCCATCAGGCAGGCCTGGAAGCCGTTGTCCAAGGCCAAGAGCATCACCATGAGGGCGACGATGGTCTTGCCGCTGCCCACGTCGCCTTGCAGCAGGCGGTTCATCTGGTGGCCCGAGCCGAGGTCTTTGCGGATTTCCTTGATGACGCGCTTCTGGGCGTTGGTCAGCGGGAAAGGCAGATGGTCTTTGTAGAAACCGTTGAAATAGTCGCCTACCACGCTGAAAACGTGGCCTTTGACGGTCTGCTCGCGGTGCATCTTGTTGCGCAACAGCTTGAGTTGGAAGAAGAAATGCTCCTCGTATTTCAGTCGGCGCGTGGCCTGCTGGATTTCGATGTTGCTCGACGGCAGGTGGATTTGGTAATAGGCATAGCGGCGCGGGATGAGTTGGTTTTCCTCTATGAGGTTTTTGGGCAGCGTTTCGGGGATGAAGTCGAACACCTGTTGGAGGATCATCCGCTGCAACTTGGCGATGGTGCGCGTGCCTAAGCCGTTGTCCTTCATGCGCTCCGTGGTGTTATAGACGCCCTGCAAGCCCTCGCCGACGAGCGGGTCCTTGGGGTCGTATTCCTCGATTTCGGGGTGGACGAAGTTGAAATTGTGGTTGAACTCGGAGGCCTTGCCGAAAAGCACGTATTTCACGCCCGGCTTGAAGCGGTTCTTGAGCCATTTCAGGCCACGGAACCACACGAGTTCGATGCTGCCGCTGTCGTCGCTGAAGAGGCCCGTGGCGCGAGTGGCCCTCGGTGCGCCAATCATCTTGATGTTGGAGATGGTGCCGACGAGTTGGTAATAAACGCTGTCGTCGTTGATGTAGGCCACCTTCTGGATTTGGCTGCGGTCGATGTAGCGGAACGGAAACTGGTTGAGCATGTCCTGATAGGTGAACACGTTCAACTCCTTCTTCAGGACTTCGGCCTTCTTCGGCCCGACGCCCTTCAGGTAGGCGATGTTCGTTTGCAGCAGGTTCTGTTCCATGCCACAAAAATAGCGATTCTTCGCCGATAATCGCCCAAATCCTTCTTTTTTATCCACGCATTGTGTTTTTTCGTACTTTTGCGCCATCATTTCGGAAACAACTTAAACATCTAACTTACAATGAAAAAGCACTTGTTATTCCTGTTTGCACTGGCGCTCGGCCTGACCGCCTGCAACGAAAACGCCAACCAATTCAAGGTGAACGTCAGCCTGAACAACGGCGACGGCCAGACGGTTTACCTGCAAAAGTTCGTCGATAACGCGCCCGTCAGCATCGACTCGGCCGTCATCGCCAACGAAACGGCCGTCCTGACCGCCAAGACCGACAACCCGCAAATCCTCTACGCCCTGAAGGTGAAGGGCAAGCGCGGCTCGATGCCGTTCTTCGCCGACAACCAAGACGTGACCATCGTGGGCGACCTCAACAACCCGCAAGACGTGGAAATCATGGCCTCGGAGACCCAAACCGAATGGAAGGCCTACAACGACCAACAGAACCAATTCAACCTGCAAATCCGCGACCTCTACAACGTCATGCAGCAGGCTTTCTTGGACAACGACTCCATCCTCATGGACTCGCTCAACACTGTGGGCACCGACCTCATGGAGCAGCAGGCCAACTTCCGCGACGACTACATCAAGGCCCACCCCGGCAATTTCCTCGCCCATTACCTCTTGGACGAATCGAAACAAGAGTACGCCCTCGACGAGCTGAAGGAAATCGTGGCCGGTTTCACCACCGAATCGCTCTACACCAAAGACATCAACGACTACATCGCCAAGCAGGAACGCCTCGAAGTGGGACAGCCTTTCATCGACTTCACGCTGCAAACCAAAGACGGCGAACAGGTTACGCTCTCCGAAGTGGTGGCCAAGAACAAGGTCACGATGGTCGATTTCTGGGCTTCGTGGTGCGGTCCGTGCCGTCACGAAAACCCCGTGGTGAAAGCCGCCTACGAGCAGTATCACGCCCTTGGTTTTGACGTGGTGGCCGTTTCCGTCGATCAAGACGAGGCCGCGTGGTTGGAGGCAGTCGAGGCCGACCAACTGCCTTACACGCAGGTGCGCGACAGCGAGAACACCGTCAGCGGAGACTACATGATTTATTACATTCCCGCCAACTTCCTCTTCGACCAGAGCGGCATCATGATTGCCAAGGGCTTGCGCGGCGAGGACTTGGGAGCCAAACTGTTGGAACTTTTATAGTAAAAACAGAGACAAACACCTTCAACTGTAGTCGTCATAGCGGGCTTGACCCGCTATCTCCCAAGCAATTTGTGTACTTCGCGCTTGGGAGATGGCGGATGTTCCTCCGCCATGACGACGATAAAGAAAGGATTTAACCATTTTGTGTCAAAACAATTAACGCTGCACTTATGAAAACAAAAAACATACTGATAGCAATGCTTGCTTTAGGCTTGGCCGCCTGCACCTCAACGCCAAAATCCGACACCTTCAAAATCAACGTGAACCTCGCCAATGCCGACGGCAAGACGGCCTATCTGCAAAAATACGGCCAAGTGCTTGATTCGGCGACGATTGAGAATTGGGACGCTGCTTTCGAGACACCCGTTTGCGCCGACAACGAGATGTACGGACTCATGCTGAAAGGCTGGCGTCGTCCGTTCAGCTTCTTCACCGACAACCATGACGTGACCCTCGAAGGCGACGCACAAAACCCCAATGCCATCGTCGTGAAAGGCTCCGAGACGCAGGCCCGCCTTGACGCTTTCACCCAAAGCTACAACGAGCTTGAGGAAAAACTGGAAGCCGACAGCACCAACCAAGCCGATGCCGAGGAAATCCTGAAGATGCACTGCTTCGACTATGTGTGGGACAATCCCACCGACCCTGTGGCGCATTATGTGCTCTATCGCTACAAGTGGGCTTTCGACCCTTGCGAACTGCGCACGATGATCGACAACATCCACCATGCCGACAGCACGCTGACTTCCAAGAACTTGGCTTTGGCCGAGGACTATGTGGCGAAGCAAGAGCGTGTGCAAGCCGGTCAGCCGATGATCGACTTCACCCAAAACGACCCCGACGGCAACCCCGTGACGCTCAGCAAGCTCGCCGAAGGCAAGCTCCTGCTCGTCGATTTCTGGGCTTCGTGGTGCCCCGACTGCCGCAAGGCCAATCCGGGCGTGGTGGCGGCCTACCAAAAGTTCCACAACCAAGGCTTTGACGTGCTCGGCGTTTCGTTCGACACCGACCGCGACGCTTGGCTCGCCGCCATCGAGAAGGACGGCCTGACCTGGACCCACGTCAGCGACCTGCAAGGCTGGGGCAACGCCGCCGGAGCCTTGTACAGCATCGCCTTCATCCCGCAAAACGCCCTCATCAAGGACGGCACAATTGTGGCACGCAACCTCGACGGCGAAGCATTGATGGAAGAGATTGGGCGGCAATTGGGGAAATAAACGGGCATTCCGTTTTCTTGGCAAGCGGATGACATCAATAAAGTGAACCCCGAAAGTCGGAAAACTTTCGGGGTTCGACGTTTTTGAGCCACTTCGCTCCATAGTCATGAAACTATTCCTTTACGATCCTCCCTTGAAGCACGCCGCCTTCGGTGCGGATGCTGTAGAAATAGACTCCCGACGGGACTTGGCTCCCCTCCCATACAAACTCGGTAACGCCCGCGCACTGCATGGCTTTGTGATACACCTGCGCACCCAATACGTTGTAAACGTCGATGGTGGCGTTGCCGTTCACCGCCTCGCCGGTCGTTATCCGAACCTCGCCGGTGAAGGGGTTGGGATAGACCTGATGCTTCAGGCCGCCGTTCTCCCCGACGGAAATCATCGCGCCGGCATAGAACGCCTTCTCAAGTACCTGTGTCTGGCTGTTGCCCGCCTCGTCGGTCAGGACGAACTTCAAGGAAACCCACTCGTCGAGAGCGCGTGTTTCGAGTTGCGACAGCTCGGCGACAAACACGTTGCCGTAGTCGGCATGGAACAGGCCCTCGTCCTCGGCAAAGACAAGCGGCACCCATGTCTCGTCGTCAAGGCTGTATGACAGCTCAACCTCGGGCTTGCCGTTGTATTCCAAATGGTCGTAATAACCGCCATAGTCTTCCGTGAAGTGATGGGTGAAGTCAGCACAGCCGAAAACAAGGGTCGAGACATTCGGCCTGTCAATCCATATGTTCTCGTCGCCGTTGCCGTCGAGCACGCGCATGAAGGTCATCGTGGGCGGCACGGCATCGGCGTTTTCCAAGCTGAATTCCACGGTGGTCTTGTTGACCTTGTAAACGTCATTGGCCAACAGGTGCTTGTTGTTGACATCGACAACGACATCCGCCGGCGAGCTTAGCTGATAGGAATTTCCATCCCAGTTGAACTTGTAGATGCTGTCGTTGTAAACCTCTTGGCCGTCGATATAAACATGGATGAAGGAATCGTAGTCGCAGGTGCGCTCGCAACTTTGCTCGCCGCTGAAGAAGAACCTGCCATAGAAAAAGGTCTGGCCAAGCGGCGTGTTGTCGGCATTAAAAGCAACGGGGCAATACATGGCCAAGGGCGTCCTTTCGCCGAAGAAAAACTTCTTGCTGCTCGGGTTGATGGTTCGGGTCGGGGTTTCGGGGAAATAGTTGGGCCAAGACGCCAAATCCTCGCCATCCCTGAAGTTGGGCATGGCCTCTCTGATTGCATTGCCCTCGGCATCGAGATACAAGGATGTGCTGATGAAATCGTCGTATTGCGGCCAATCGAAGCCATAGAGGTCGTACCATTCATACACCGTAGGCATCAAGATGGTCTTCACCCCTGGCTCGAAGTTGGACGGGTCTTCGACCTTGACGTTGGTGACAACCGTATAAGGTTGGGCGGGGTCGAACTGGAGCTCGGAATTCCACATGCTTTGCATAAACCACCCGCCGTGTCCATTGATGACGGTTTTGAAGTCGGTATGATAGTAGCGGGTGTCCGAATCGTCTTTCACCGTGAAAACGCTTTGCACCGTTTCCAAATCCTCGGCATTCACCGTAAAGACTTGGTTTTCGTGCATGTTGTTGGTCTGGCATTGAAGCACGTAGGACTTGTTGTCGCCAGGTGCCAAATCGATGTCGATGCAAAGGACGCTGTGCTCGTCAAACCCGTTCAAACGAATCAGGGGCACCTCTTCGAAAAACGTTTCGCCCCAAATCCCGTGGTTATCCGTGAGCACGCCGCGCAACCAATACAACGAAACCTCATAATCGGCCATGAGATAATCCATTTCGCCCAAAGGACGGCCGTCTTCATCCACGGCATTGATGGTCAGGCCATAGACACAATCGTTGTAGTCGATGTTCACTTCCGTGTCTTCGTTGAGTTCAAGCCCGTCGAGCGTCCAGATACAAGCGAAGAAATCCTCTCCCGTATCGACAGAACCCGTCGATTCCACATAGTAAGTGCCTTCTTCAAGGTCAACGGTCAGATGGTCACCCATGCCGTTGAACAGCATTGCGACCATGTCAACGCCATCGCTGACCCAAACGGTTTGCCAATCATCCTCCGTCGGAGGATAGATGTTCAGCGTATGCGTTGGGGCGTTGCCCTTGGCCTGTGGCTTGATTTCGGGATAGGCAACGACATGATGATACTGGCCGTTTTGTTCCAACACCTTTATGTTTTCGGAACCGAAGACGACCTTTTGCGCACCCTTGCTGTTTTTCAACACGCTACGGTTTTGCGCTGTGAGCGGAGAGGCGGTTGTGATGAATAACGCCGCCAAAGCAATGAAAGTAAGTAACTTCTTCATTTTGTTGAGTCTTAAGTTTGACAATAGGTTAATTTGCTGCAAAGTTATTCCTTATTCCAAAACATGTCAAGAGCAAGCAAAAAAAAGAGCCGTCAAAACAAGCAAAAAAAAGGGCACCCTTTCGGATGCCCTTTCCACTTGAAACTTCGACAAAATCAATACTCCCACAGGCTCTGTTCGAAGTCGAACATTTCGTTCTTGATGCGCTCCGATTCGTAAAGCGCGTCAACATTGAAGGCGTAGGAGTTGATGTAACGGTCATAGGTGTTCTCCTCCTTGACGATGTAGCTGTCGAAGATGCGCTTCTGCAGCACTTCGTCGTAGGTGAGGCGCTGGGCCGCGTTGTTGCGGTTGAAGGCAAAGGACTTGGCCAACACGTCGCGGGAATCTTCGTAAGGCACCCAGCACACCTGCGAGAGGCCGCCGTCGTCGTCAACGACGATGGGACCCAAGGCAATGATGCGGACGAGGAACTGCGACAGTTTCTTGTCGAAATACCAGTCTTCCTTGATTCTCAAACGTGTAACATTGACCATACGGTCCTTGAAAGAAATCTCATTGGGCACTTCCGTACCTAACTCTTCGTTCCAGATGGTCGGCGGATCGCCGATCTTCGTGTTTTCCTGTTCAAAATCGGCCAAGGTCAGCGGAGTCACCATGTCGTCGATGTTGTTCTCTACGCGATAGGGCGTGATGTCGCCACTTTGGATACCGTCATAGATCACTGTGATGAGGTTTCTCCAATCCTCGGTCGGATTGACGGGATAATAGAACACTTGGTTGATTTTCTGGCGGAAGTCGATTTCCCTGATCACCGTCTTCTTCCACATGATATTGGATTCGTCTATGACAGGAAGAGGCGAAGGCTTCTTCTCGTTGATGATTTCTTGCCGACCCGACAGGATGCTGTTCTTCGGCGGCTTGATGTCGGTCGTCTGGGCGTTGAGGCTCAGGCTGCCGAGGAGTGCCGCGAGGGTCAATAAGGAAACAAGTGTCTTTTTCATCTTATGAAGGTTTTGGTTGTTTACTTGATTTCAACGCCGATGGGCGTTTCGAGTGTCTTGGTCTTGCCGTCGTTGCCGCGCACCTGGATGGCGGTGAACTGGAACATGTCGCCAACGTTGGATTGATTAATCGCGGTCTTGATCTCTTCGGTGAAGGCACCGCTGCCGGCTTTGGCTTCCTTTGTGGTGCCGGCCTTGGTCTTGTAGCGGAACGTGTAGCCCACCACGTCGTATTTGACACCTTCGAAGTCGAAGTCCTTCATCTCGGCAACCACGCCGCCCGAAGCAAGCAGTGCGTTCTTCGACACTTGGCCGTTGACCACGTTACGGATGAGAGCCGTAGGCTTAGGCAGGTCTTTCACGCGGAACTTCATGCTGCCGAGAGAGGAACCGCCAGAGCTGACATTCACCGTAACTTCGTTGGCCTCGCCGGGACGCAGGTTGTAGGTGCCGTTGCCCGTGCGCGTCAACGAGCCGCTGCTGACCGTGGCACTGATTTCGCCACCCACGCCGCCACCGATGGCAATCGGGTTGTCGATGCCGCGATACACGACGTTCATCTTGGTGGCCGAAACGCTCACCGCAGGCGGGGCCACGGTGAAGGCGCCTTGGAACGGATATGCTTCCATTTGGTTGGTGGCGGGATTAAGCATGTCGATGACACCCGTATAGCTGTGTGAGCCTACGCCCACATTCCATTCCAACGGAATCACGCCTTGGGCGTTGCTGGTGTAGGTCTTTTCGGCACCGCCGTCGAGCTTGACGCGGGCGGTCAGCTGCGAATTCTTCCAAGCCGTCACCATGGCCTGCGCCTTATAGGTCTGACCTGAGAGCAGATAGCCGCTTTCGGCAAACACCTTGGCACCGATTTCGTCGAAGGTGAAGTCTTCGGCGTGGATGTCCGTCATCAGTTCGGTGAGGGCGTTCAGCTCGGCAGTCTGGGCCTCGGAGATGATCTTGTTCAACAAGGTGACGTCGGCAACCAGCACCGTGTGGTGGAAGTTGCGGTATTCCCAACTGTCTTGCACGGCGTCGGTCATGCCAGGGTAGTAACTGATTTTTGCACCATAATACTCGCCTTCAAACGGGAGCTTCTTCATCTGGCTTTGGGAATAGCCGTTCTCTTCAAGATAGGCTTTGGGTCCATAGATGCTGTCGGTTATCAAGCCGATTTCGTGGATGTGCTCGGGGCCCATGGCCTTGACGACTTCGCCACGGAAGCGGCGGATTCTCTCCGACAGCTCATAGGCTTTGCCGCCGTGTCCCGGACCTTCGGGGTTGCCCATCATGTATTCGGTGGGACGGTTGTAGTTGTCTCTCGACTTGACCTTGGATGTGTTGATGTCGTAGATCATACGCCCGTTGCGGACCGTGTCGGCACTCTTTAGCAAGCCTCTTTCAAGGGCCATCTGTGCGGCTTCTTGGGGGGTCTTGGCCTTGCTGCATTCTATCTTCTTCACCAAGTCCCATTTCAAGGCTTCGGTGTATTCGATGAGACTCTTGGCCTCGTCGCGCAAGGCTTGGGCCTGTTCCCAATAGGGGCCTACCTTCTCTTTGTCCAGACCATATTGTTCCTCGAAGGCGGCGTATTTCTGGTTGATTTGTTGCGAAAGGGTGATGTTCGTGGTCTGCACACCGTTGTTCACCGTGTCGAAGGCATCGAGGATGTCTTTCGAGACGTTCATGGCAAGCAAGGCAGTATAGACCAGGTACATCATACCGATCATTTTCTGTCTTGGGGTTTCTTTTGCGCCTGACATAATCTTACTCCTTTTTTATGTTCAACAATGGTTTCGAGTAAATTATGCCTTGATGTTCATTGCTGACAACATTCCACCATAGACGTTGTTGAGGGCGGTCAGGCGTTGCGACAACTGGGTCAGTTGGTCGTTGAGCTGTCCGGCGTTCTTTGATGAAGCGTTGAGGTTATCCATATACTTGTTCATAGTCTCGGTCAAGGCCTTGCTGGCGGCTGAGGTTTGCTCGGCGCCTTGCAGTTGCAGCTCGTAGATGGAGTTGAGCGACTGCATGCTGGCGGCCACCTTCTTGATGGTGTTGGCGTCGAGGGCGCTGAAGTCGAGCTTGCCCAACGATTCTGTCAGCTTCTGGTTGGTCTGCGTGTAGGCCGTCGAGAAATCGGAGATGGACTTGGTGGCGCGGTCCATGGCGTTGGCGTAGTTGGTGGTGGCGGCCATGGCGTTGCTGATGTCAGCCATCTGGCCGGCATTGGTGGCCAGTTTGTCGAGGCCCTTGCCAATCTTGCTGAAGGTGTCCTCGCTTATGTTCATCTTCTCAAACATCTTGCTCAGCATGGCTTCCTCAATGTCGGTGGTGGCACCGCTTTTGGCTGCGCCACCGGTGGTGGCAAATTGAGTCCTTTCCTTGCCGTCCCAGTCTTCCTCAAGCTCGACAAAGACATTGTCCCATGCATACTCCATGTGCTGGGGTTCGAAAGCCGACATGAAGAAGATGACGGCTTCGATGCCCAGACCCAAGGCCAACATGAAGTCGGCACCCTGGATGTGGGTCAGTTTGAAGTAAGCGCCAACCATAACGACAGCGGCACCCCAACCATAGAGGTAGCCCATGAACGTTTTGTACTTTTTAGACATGAGGAATTTCTGGAATTTTCCAAGTTCTTTTTTTTCTTTTGCCATGACAATTGGAATTTAATCGTTTTTGATAATCTGTTCTTTTGATTTATTGGTTTCTTGTGATTTTCTTATCTATAGACCCTCGACATCCTCGGGTTGTCGCCCTTGTTGCGGCCCAAATAAGGCTGGATGCAGCGGAAGCCGGTGTAGCAGTTGGCCGAATCCTGGTACTGGAAGTCGCGGGTGGTGACTTGCAGGTAGTAGGAAACGTCTTTCCACGAGCCGCCGCGCACCACCTTGCGCTTCATGACCGGCGGGTCGTCGGCCTTGGCGTTGTAGGTGTAGTTGGGGTTCATGTCCCAAGTGAAGTTGTATGAGTTGGGGTCGTAGGCGCTGTTGGTCCATTCGGCCACGTTGCCGGCCATGTCGTAGAGGCCCCAGCCGTTGGGCGGGTAGCAGCCCACCACGAGGGTGCGCAGGCCGCCGTCGGCGAGGTAGTTGCCTCTGCGCGGCTTGAAGTTGGCCATGAAGCAGCCCTTGGCGTTGCTGGCGTTGGGGCCGCCCCAAGGATAGGGGTTCAGCATCTTGCCGCCACGGGCAGCCCATTCCCATTCGGTTTCGTTGGGCAGGCGGAACTCCGACAGGTCAACGTCTTTCTTCGAGCGGAGATAAGCGTTGAGCAGTTCGGTGCGCCAAACGCAGAAGGCACGGGCTTGTTGCCAAGTGACGCCCACCACGGGATAGTTGTCGTAGGCCGGATGCCAGAAGTATTTCTCCGTCATCGGGTCGTTGAACGAATAGGCGTAGTCGTGAATCCAGCAAAGCGTGTCGGGATAGACGTTGATGACCTCGGCACGGGCATACACAGAGCGGTCGCTGTAGCCTTGCTTACGGTTCGACCAAGCGCCCTTGCGGTCCACGTTGATGCCGGCATCGGCGTCGCCCAGCGAGTAGTCGTTGCCCACGAGCTTCTCGTTGGAGAAGTCTTTCTTTGCGGCAGCCTGCATGTCAAACCAATAATAGGTGTAATACAGCTTCCTCGTGTCGATTTCCTTCCTGAGGAAATACCTCTCGTGTTCCGGGAGATACATCGGCTCAAGGGCTTCGCGCACGTCTTGGTCTTTGCTGTTCCAGTCGATCTTTTCCTTCCAGTTCAGCCTCGGTGGGTCGTACACTTCGCCGCTCTTGCTCTCGGTGATGGCATATTTGTCGGGGAAGTTGTCGGCGAGAATCCTTCTTGCGATGGAGTCTCTGACCCAATACACGAATTGCCGGTATTCGTTGTTGGTGATTTCGGTCTCGTCCATGAAGAAAGCGGGGACGGAAACCGTCTTTGGCTCGTTGAGATACGACGAGGTGATGTCCTCGCCGCCCACGCCCAAAGTGAAGGTCCCTTGCGGAATGAACACCATGCCGTAGGGATCGGGTTGATTAAAGGTCTTGTTGGATTTCCTGACTCCAACCAGTTCACCTTGATTCGAATTGCCGCATGCCGTAAGGAGCAATGCTAACGAAAATACAAACAGTAGTCTCTTCATCTTCTTGAAAACGATATGTTTACTCTTTATTATATTCTTGTTGGTTCGACAAAATCTTGTGTTGTCTCCTTAAAAAACCGCCAAAATTAGTAATTATTATGTTTGCCATCACTTTTTTTTCATTTTTATGCCACAACACCTACAAATACCTGACGCTTCTGTAGTCTCGCGGCGTCCTGTCCAAGTCGAGCTTGAAACAATAGCTCAACGCTATCTCATGCGACCCCTGAACGCCCAGTTTCATGGTGTTGATGTCATAAGCGTAGGCTACGGTGAGGTCCTTGATGGCCAAGCCGACCATCAATCCGACCGATTCTTGCGGACGATAGTTGACGCCGAGCGAGAAGATGTCGTTATAGACTACCTTCGCGCCTGCATTAAGCTGGGTGGAGGCCAAGTCCGTCATCACGCACACCGAGGGAATGAACGTGAATGCCGGCAGGTCTTCAAACTGGAACGGATAGCCCGCCACGGCGTAAAACGTCCTGTCGGTGACAAAACTGGCACTCGACGTGGCATTGTCGTTGAGCGCCTTGCCCATGGTTTGGAGCACGTTGACGACCGAAACGCCCACATAGAATGACTCGGGGATTTGCCAGAACAAGCCGACATTGAAATCGAACAGCATGTCGCTCGTCTCGCCCAAGCCCTCCAAAATGGGGTCGTCTTCATGTATGGGATGCAGCTGCCCGAAGTCAACGGAACGGTTGAGCAATGTGCCCGACAGTCCGATGCCCAACGACGACCCGCCCAAATCAAGGTGAAAGGAATAGCCGAGACCTACGTTGATGTTGTTCTCAAACCCGAGATGGTCTTGCATGATCGAGAACCCGACGCCCCCGTGCAACGCACGGAAAGGCATGTCTCCCGTGAGAAGGAAGGTCTGGGGCGCAACGTCGTTGCCCTCGGTGTCGGCAAAGCCGGCCCACTGCTGACGGTAAAGCCCCAGGATGTTGATGCCTTCGCTCATTCCGGCGAACCCCGCGTTCACATAGGAATACGAATTGGTGTAGTTGGTGAAGATTGGGGTTTGTTGGGCTTTGACACCCGAAAGCGTAGCCAAAGCCAGAGCGAAGACAAGGGCGATATGTGTTATTCTCTTCTTCAATTTCAACATGACTGGTTCGATTGAAACCGCTAAATTACGAATTTAGTATTTATCTCGACAAATTAATTTTCTTGTGTATTACCTATATTATTGATTATCAATTATATGTATTTTCCAAGATTTTTGGTGCCGAAGCTACCTGAACAGCCTTATGACGTCGTTGCCGTTGGCCAAGATGACGAGGCCCAAGACGAGGATCAGGCCGACGGTTTCGGCCACTTCCATGAACTTGTCGCTGGGCTTGCGTCGTGTGATGATTTCAAAAAGCAGGAAGAGGATGTGGCCGCCGTCCAAGGCCGGGATGGGCAGGATGTTCATCACGGCAAGGGCTATGGAAAGGAACGCCGTCAGGCGCCAGAACATGCTCCAGTCGAACGTGTCGGGGAAAATCTTCCCGATGCTGATGAAGCCGCCCACGCTCTCGTAGGCCTTGGTCTTGGGACTGAAGATGAGCTTCACCTGCTTCCAATAGTCCGACAACTCGCTGAAGGTCTTGGAGAAACCGGCGGGAATGGCTTGGAGGAGGGTGTATTCCTTGGTCTCCAAATCATAATAGGTGGTAATCGGGGCCAAGTAAGCGCCAATCACTCCCTCTTCTCCCAAATGCATGTCCAAAGCCAGCGTGTCGGCATCGCGCAAAACGACGACCTTGATGTCTTGGTTCTTGAATTGCTTGATGTTTCGCACAAAATCCTGATAATAAGGCGTCTCTATGTCATTAATGCCGATGATGACGTCGTTTTTCGCCAAGCCTCCTGCTTCGGCGGGACTGTCGCCGGCCACCTCAGCCACCACAAAAGGCATCCTGAACGAGATGAAGTTGGCGTCCTGCTTGCTCAGCAGCTTGGTCAGCGCATCGTCGGGCAGCACGATGGTGGTGTCCTTGCCGTTGCGTTCCACCTCGATGGTCTTGGCCTTTTCGAGGATGATTTGCATGGCTATCTCCTGGAAGTTCTCGATGTATTCCCCGTCAACGGCCAAAATCTTGTCGCCGTCGCGGAGACCGAACTCGTAGGCCAAGCTATCGACCGTGATGCCATATTTGTTGACTTCGGCGGTGGGGAGGTACTGCTCTCCGTATTTCGACAGCAAGCCGATGTAGATGACGAAGGCGAGCATCACGTTCATGAACACGCCCGCAATCATGATGATGAAGCGTTGCCATGCGGGTTTCGAGCGGAACTCCCACGGCTGCGGCGGCTGTTGAAGCTGCGACTTGTCCATCGACTCGTCAACCATGCCGGCTATCTTGTTGTAGCCGCCCAGCGGGAACCAGCCGATGCCGTATTCGGTGCTGTCGCTGCGACGCCAGTCGTCGTCGGGCAAGGCGCTGAGGTCGATGGGGTCGTATTTCTTCTGTTTCTTTCCCGCAGCGTCCTTGTATTCGGTAACGGTATATTTCTCCGGGACGTTTTTCGAGAAAAACTTGAAGCGCCACTTGCCGTTCACCTTCTTGCAACGGAAGAGCGAGAAGCCCCAGTCGAAGAAAAGGTAGAACTTCTCGACGCGGGTCTTGAAGATCTTGGCTGCCGTGAAATGGCCCAACTCGTGGATGAAGATAAGGATGGAAAGGGCCAAAAAGAACTGAAGAACTTTGATTAGTATCACCATAGGTCGATTCGATTACTGGTTTGAAAAAGCGTGCAAAGATAAGCATTTTTAGTTGCCGAAGGCATTATTGTCAATCAACACGTATTCGGAAGGGTTGACTGAGACGCCGTCGTGCCACAATTCGAAATGAAGGTGAGCTTGCGTGTCGGCTTCGTCCGACTTGCCAAGGATGGCGATGGCCTCGCCCGCGTTCACAAATTCACCTTCCGACTTGAGCAAGGTGGCATTGTGCTTGTAAGTTGAGAAATATCCGTCTTCGTGCTGAATGCCAATGCAATAGCCGTTTTCGATGTTCCAAACGGAAAACACCACCGTGCCGTCCAAGGTGGCGTTGACGATTTGGTCGCCATCCGAGGCGATGTCGATGCCAAAATGGCCCGATTGCGGCTCATAGCCTTTGGAAACGCGACCGATGATTGGGGCGAAGAAATTCTTGACCGAAAGCGGACGCTTCGTTGTGGCTGAAAGGTCGCCGAAGAGGTTGTATTGGCTTTGGGCCTCAAACTCGGCGCGAAGCATGCTGTCCTGCGCCGACTTGTGCAGTGTGATGGTGTCGGTAACCGAGCGGGGCAACGGCTCGTAGATGTTGACCTCCGAGGCGCTGTCGGCCGAAAAGTCGTAGCCTTCGACGATTTTCTTGAGGTTTTGGAAATAGATGTCCTTCTTCTGCATCTCGTGCCGCAGCGAGTCGGCACGAAGGCTGAGTTGATAGACCTCGCGGTTGAGGTTGTTGTCGGTATAGCCTGGGATGTATTCCCTTAATGGCGTGAAAGCGATGATGATGGAGGTGATGACGATGAGCAGCAGGGCGAGCCCTACGGTCACTAACACCAAATTGAGCAGGTTGAGCCTGAAGTTGAACAAAGGCTGTCCCGTCTCGTCGTGCGACATCAAGAAGTCGTACTTTCGATTGAGTTTCTTGAACGAGAACCACTTGCGCAGCCGTGCCTTCGTGTTTTTCCCGTCTTTCTTTTCTTCGGCCATTTCGAGGATTGATTAAGGTATAAATAACTCGCAAAAGTTGGAATTATTGCGAAAGGACATAAAAACCTTGACAAGCCACCGCAAAAAAGGAAAGTGAAATGCCACAAAAAAGGAAAATAAAACGCCACAAAAAAGGAAAATGAATTTTGTAAGTAATTAAAAAACAACTTCTTTTGACATTTCGTGGATTACTCCTCCTTCACGAACTTCCCGCTTGTCAGCTCCTGCTCGGCGTTGTAAACGCGATAGGTGTAGATGCCCGCCTTGAGGCCCGAAACGCCCACCGTGAGCACATTGCCCTCGCCACCGACAAACCTATCCAAGCAAGGACGGCCAAGGGCATCCGTGATGCTGATGCGGCAGCCTTCCATGTTGTTACCAACGCGAGAGCCGCGAGATGGTAAGGCATTTCGCGCAAGGCAAGACGGTTCTCAACGCCTTTGGCTACACGGGCGGCTTCTCCGTGACGGCGCTGAAAGGCGGGGCTTTGAGGGCGGTCACCGTCGATACCTCAAAGAAAGCCTTGGCCATGGCCGAGGCCAACATAGAACTGAACGGCTATTCGAAAGAGGAAAACCCCTGCCATGTGGCCGACATGAAGGATTATGTGACCCAAATGCGCGAAGGAGCCTTCGACCTCATCGTCCTCGACCCGCCGGCATTCGCCAAGCGGCACCAAGACCGTCACCGCGGATTAGGCGGCTACCGTTTCCTCAACGCGGAGGCCATAAAGCGCGTCTCCAAAGGCGGCTTGATCTTCACCTTCAGCTGCTCGCAAGCCGTCGATAAGGCCACCTTCCAAGGCATCGTCACCGCCGCCGCAATCGAGGCCAAACGCAACGTGCGCATCATCGACCAGCTTTCGCAGCCCGCCGACCACCCCATCAACATCTTCCATCCCGAAGGCGCTTACCTGAAAGGACTGGTGCTGATGGTGGAATAGGCTTACGGATTGGGCAAGAGGCAGAGACTGTTGAATCGATGCGACGTGGCTACGTTTTTTTCGCCACAGAACCAGTATTTTACCCGACAGCAAACGGTTACATTCGACTACAAACGTTTAATCAATGGCTTGATCTTGGGGGATGGCGTTTCTTTGCGGAGTGAAACTCAAGACGACATATTATGGATACTAAAGACAACAAAACCATCGAGATCCCAATGGGAAGCACCAAAGAGGACATCAAGGCAAGGGAAACCATTATTTCAGATGTTTACAGATGTTGGTACGAAGCAAACCCTTCAAAAGCAGTATATAACACGCATTTGAAAGACTTTATTAATGTACGGTTTCTGTCAATCAATGAGACTATTCACCATGCTTCCATTTCTTATTTATCGACTTTGGCGGTTCTGCAATTAGACACCATACTTCGGTGTTCTGTGGTTCACGGAAAGCCCAAGCCTCCGAAGAAAGGAGTTGCCAATCAAAAGGGATTTGCCTATATGCTGGAGATGCACTACGAGTTGATAGGCATTGGCGTAGTGAAAATGATGGTGGGAGTGAAGCGGACGGGCGAGAAGGTGCAGTATTGCATAACAGCGATAGAGGCATAAAAAAAGAAATCGACAGGCTGGCTCGCTCGAAAGGTCATCACCAAATTGTGGACGTCAACGGACTGTTCCCCTATTGATTTCTGCCTGCAAAAATACAACAAAATTCTAAAACAACCCCAAAAAAATGGAAAATAATCTCTACTTTAGCCACATGAACACGATAAAAAGCATGGCGCAACAAACCTTTGTCAACCAGAAACTTGACTTCGTAGAGGAATTGGTGCTCTTCACCGACTCGCACATCTTCCTCACGGGAAAGGCGGGCACGGGAAAGACCACCTTCCTGAAAACGCTGCCGTTGAAGACCTACAAGCGCATGGTCGTGGTGGCCCCCACGGGCGTGGCCGCCATCAACGCGGGCGGTCAGACCATCCACTCGTTCTTCCAGCTGCCTTTCGGACCGCTACCGCCGGGCAATAGCACCGTCACGGCACAACTCCACCGCATGAAGAAGCAGAAAATCAACCTCATGCGCAGCCTCGACCTGCTCATCATCGACGAAATCAGCATGGTGCGTGCCGACGTCTTGGACGCCATCGACGCCGTGTTGCGCCGCGTGCGCCGCTCGCAAAAGCCTTTCGGCGGACTGCAACTCCTGATGATTGGCGACGTACACCAACTCGCGCCCGTGGCCAAGCCCGAGGAATGGGAGGTGCTGGCTCCGTATTACGACACGCCTTATTTCTTCGGCAGCCAAGTGCTGAAAAAAACGCCTTACGCCTGCGTGGAACTCGAACACATCTACCGCCAGCACGACCCGGATTTCATCACCTTATTGAATAAGGTGCGCGACAACCGCATGGACGCGGAATGCCTGCGCCTGCTCAACACGCGCTTCAAGCCCGGCTTCGTCGCCCACGACAACGAGGGCTACATCACCCTGACGACCCACAACTACCAAGCCGACCAAATCAACGAGGCGAAATTGGCGGCCATCGAAGCAAAACCTTTGGTATTTGAGGCCGAGGTGCAGGGCAACTTCCCCGAAAACACATACCCCACCAAGGAAGATCTGGTGCTGAAAGTCGGGGCGCAGGTGATGTTCGTCAAAAACGACCCGAACCCCGAAAAGGCCTTCTTCAACGGGAAAATCGGGCGGGTGGTCGGCTTCGACGAGAAGGAAGGCATCGTCACCGTGGAGAGCGACGGCGAGCGCATCACCGTGCCGCGACTGAAGTGGCAGAACATGGAATACGCCATCAACCCTGAGAACCAAGAGATTGAGGAAAAGGAAATCGGCAGCTTCACCCAGATTCCGCTGCGTTTGGCTTGGGCCGTCACCATCCACAAGAGCCAAGGCCTCACTTTCGACAAGGTCATCGTCGACGCGGGACAGGCCTTCGCCCACGGGCAGGTTTATGTCGCCCTCAGCCGCTGCACCTCGCTTGAAGGCTTGGTGCTGAAGACAAGCATCACTTCGAGCGCGTTGGTCAACGACTTCTCCGTCAACCGTTTCGTTGACGCGCTGCCCGAAAAGGAACCCACGCAGGAAAAAGTCGATGCGCTGCGCCACGAATACGAGTTGGAGACCATGCTCGAACTCATCGACTTCAACGGGATTTACGACGATTTCGTGAGGTTGGTGAAGGTGGTTTACGGCAACGACACGCTCTTCGAAAGCACGATGATCCAAGACCTTTCGCGGCGGCGCAACCGAATCCACGAGGAGCTGTGCCAAGTCGGGGTGAAGTTTGAGAGCCAAATCCAGAAGCTGCACGGCGAGGCGGCCTCGTGCGAGCAAAACCCGGCGTTGCAAGACCGCCTGAAGAAAGGCGCGGCCTACTTCGACGAGCATCTGAAGTCCATCGCGGCAGGCCTTTTCGACCTGCCCTTCAAGACCGACAACAAGGCTGTGAACGAGCAACTTATGGAAGCCTTGAAGCCGCTCAAGGAAGACATCTACCTGAAAGGCAGTTGCCTCGAAGCCTGCAAAAACGGCTTCACGGTCAAGGAATACCAAAAGACCAAGTCCGTCAAACTATTGGAAGCCGAAAAAAGCGGGAAGAAGAAGGTGGAGATCAAGGACGACACCATGGACAAGAGTCCGCTTTATGCGGCATTGTCGGCATGGCGGCTTGAAAAGTCCAAAGCGTTGGAGGAACCGGCGTATAAGGTTGCCGCAAACAAGACCTTGAAAGCCATTGCCCAAGCCAAGCCTGTCACCTTGGCCGAATTAAAGGAGGTGAAAGGCATGGGCGTAATCAGCGTGAGGCGTTTCGGGGCCGAAATCCTCGAAATCGTGCTGGCCGAACTGCAACGTGAAGACAACTTCGACAGCCAAACCGACGAGGCGGACTGATTACGGGTTGGGCAGCTGCTTCTGCTGCGGCACGATGATGGCGCACACGATGTAGGCCAACAGGCCCGCCCCGCCGCAGAAGGTGAAGATGACCCAAAGCAAGCGAATCAGCGTGGGGTCAACCTCGAAGTATTCGCCAAGTCCGCCGCAAACGCCGCAGAGCTTCTTGTCGCCCGTCGAACGATAGAGTTTCTTGTTCATGATTTCCTGTTTTTGTGTTTCGGGCGCAAAAATAAGCAGTTTTTCGGTTTTTTGCCTAAAAAACACGCCAATTTCGTTTGCTTTTTATGTTTTTCCTAAATTTGCGGTCGCTTTTCAACGACTCAAAAATCATTCTGATATGTACAAAATCGAAAAACACCCCATTTTGGACATCCCACAGGAAGACCTCGTGGAGTTCCAATATGAAGGCCAGACCATTCGCGGTCAGCGGGGCAAGACCATCGCCGCCGCCCTTCACCAAGCCGGATTCCCTATTCACAGCCACAGCCTGAAAGGGCGCAACCGAAGCCTCGAATGCGGCATCGGCAAATGCGGTGCCTGCGAGATGCTCGTCGATGGCAAGATCCGCCGCATCTGCATCACCCTCGTCGATGGCGTGAAGGAAGTGCGACAACAGGACAACTCCCAAGTCCCCAGTCTCAACTCCCAACTCCCAACTCCCAACTCCCAACTCCCAACTAAAATCTACAAGACCACCGTCGCCATCATCGGCGCGGGGCCGGCGGGATTGGCCTGCCGCGAGAAACTCAACGAGCTCGGCATCCCTAACATGGTCATCGACAACAACGCCAGCATCGGCGGACAGTTCAACATGCAGACCCACCAGTTCTTCTTCTTCGAGAAGGAACAGAAGTTTGGCGGAATGCGCGGCTTCGACATCGCCAAGACCCTTGCCGGCGACAACCACGAAGGTATCCTGCTGAACAACACCGTTTGGGACCTGCTTGAAGGCAAGCGCATCGCCCTGAAGAACGTCGTCACGCAAGAAATCAGCTATGTCGATGCCGAGCATCTCGTGGTCGCCACGGGTGCCGTGCCTTTCATGCCGACCTTCGAGAACGACGACGTGCCGGGCGTTTATACCGCCGCCGTGTTCCAGAAGATGATGAACCAAGAGCACACGCTGTTGGGCAAGAAAGTGCTCACCGTGGGCGCGGGCAACATCGGCTACCTGACCTCCTACCAAGGCATGCAGGCCGGAGCCACCATCAAGGCCATCATCGAGGGCATGGACCACGAGGGCGGCTTCCCCGTGCAGGCCAACCGTGTGCGCCGTCTCGGTATCCCCATCATGACCTCCCATGTGCTGCTGAAAGCCATCCCGAATGCCGACTACACCGGCATCGTGGGCGCCGTCATCGCCGAATGCAAGAACTTCAAGCCCATCCCGGGCACGGAAAAGGTCATCGACGACATCGACATCATCAACATCTGCACCGGCCTGACCCCCGACAGTCAGCTGCTCGAAAAGGGCAAGCAGGTGTTCGGCCTCCATACCTACGGCTGCGGCGACGCCGTCCGCATCGGCGAAGGCACCAGCGCGGTGCTGCGGGGCAAGCAAGCCGCCTTCGAGGTGGCCCAAAACCTCGGCATCCGCTACAACTACGACGAATACCTTGAGATTTCAAGACAATACATTGACTCGCAACAACGCCCCATCCGCGTGTTGGACGAGCCTAACCTGCCCGACGAGGCACGCATGAAGGCCAAGCCTTTCGTGCAACTCGACTGCCTCTACGGTTTCGCCTGCAACCCCTGCTCGTTCAGCTGTCCGCAAGGTGCCATCACCAAGGCCTCGACCAACACCACGCCCGCCGTCGATTACAACAAGTGCATCGGCTGTATGCAATGCGTCAACCACTGCCCGGGCTTGGCCATCTTCGGCTACAACCTCAACAAGAATGTGGTCTTCCTGCCCGTGGAATACGACGTGGAGGAAGGCAAGGAGGTCTATCTCATCGACAACAACGGCAAGATTTTGACCGACGGTGTCATTGAGAAGGTGTTGCGCAAGCCCAACAAGACCCATGTGGTGCGCGTGAAGGTCGATAACGCCAAGTGGAGAACCGAGCTGCCCGTGATGACCGACATCAAAGGCTTCATCTTGAAGGAACGCTATCCGAAACCCATCGTCTTCAAGCCCAACACCGAACCCGTCTTGACCGAAGACGCCTACGTTTGCCATTGCGAGGACGTCGATTTGAAGACCATCCTGAAGGCTGTCGGCGACCGCAAGTTCATCTCCGTCGATGAGCTGAAGCACATCACCCGCATGGGCATGGGTCCGTGCCGTGGCAAGCGCTGCGTGTCAAGGGCAAAACAAGTCCTTCGTGGCTATGGCATCGAGGTGGTGGGCGAGTCGTCGCCGCGTGCGCCTTTGGCCAACCAAGTCACCTTGGGCGAGGTGTATCACCCGAATGTCAAGGAAACCTTTGTGTTCCAGACCGGTAACGATGTGAAGAAAGAGACCGTCGAGGTGCTGATTGCCGGCGGCGGCATCGCCGGCAGCAGCGCGTTCCGCTATTTCGCCGAGGCGGGCAAGAAACCCGTGTTGGTCAATTACGACCGTGGCTCCTCGTGGCGTTGCATCGCGGGCGGACGTCCGGCCTTCTCGAACCCCGACATCGCCGACATCGCCAACCACAACCTTGAGATTTTCAAGGAGATACAGAAAGTCCACAACATCGACTTCAAGCTGACGCGCTATGTGAACCTCGTCCACGACGACGCCACCTACAAGGCCCTCGACGCCTCACGCGCCTGGAGCGATGCCTACATGATCGAGAAGAAGGACTTCCGCAAGGTGATTTCACCCCTGTGGAACATGGACAGCAACGTGTATAGCCACGCCTTGATCTCCAACAACTGCTGGCAGGCCACGCCCGGCCGCACCATCGACTACATCCGCACCGTCGCCATCGAGCACGGCGGCACGCTGATGGAAGACTGCGAGCTTGTGTTTGTGCAGAAGAGCGGCGACAAATACATGGCCTTGGTCCGCACCCACGAGAGGCAATACATCGAATACACCTGCGACCACTTCGTGAACGCGATGGGCTGGAGCGCGGAGAAGTTCACCGACATGCTCGGCATCGACACGCAGCTCTACCCCGTGAAACACCAAGCCTTCATCACCCGCCGCTTGCCCAACTTGGGCGCCAACGGCGACTCGCTTGACATGATCATCGACCGCCGCCACTACAAAGGCTTCAGCGCGGTGTATGGGCAGCAGTTCCTGCACACTGGTCAGGTCATCGGCTGCGCCTCGCCCGACTGCGACGCCTTCGAGGCCCGTCAGAACCTGAAGTACAACAGCAAGGAGTTCTTGGAGATCTGCTCTGAGGTCTTCGCCGACTGGATCCCGAACCTCGCCGAGGTGGGCTTCCACGCGGTGTGGGCCGGCTATTACATGGAGCCGCGCTACATCGTCGATCCCGAGGTAGGCATGCTCACCGGCTTGCGTGGCCACGGCTTCATGCTCGGCCAGTATTTAGCCAAGCTCTATGTCGATAAGTACTTGGGCAAGGAAACCCCGAGCTACATGAAGGACTTGGCCTTGAGCGGCAAGGGGCTGAGCGAGAACGCCTTTAAGTAAGGTAGGGGGTATGAAGTAAGGAGGTATGAAGTAGGGCTGGCGCGAGGTGCGTCAGCCCTAAGTTTTTGATGGGAAACGTATCGGGGATTAACGTCCGCTCAGGAAGGAGCCGAGTTTGTAAGGTCGTTTTTGTCGCAGTCCGGCCGTCTTGCCTGACGTGGTGCCGCGCAGACGTTTCAGATACGCCTTTTCTATATTATCTTCCTCATATTCATTCACATAGACGAAGGAGTTTTCGGTCAGATCGGAAATCTCCATCTTGAAGATTTTCGAGCCCTTCATGCTCATTATGAGCACCGAAGACGGTTCGTCAAAGGAATAAGCGAACGATTCCACCAACGTGGTGTCGGGGCAAACGATTATCGTCTCGAAGGTTTGTGTGCTTTCGTTCCAATCGAGCCACAGCGTGTCTTGGCTGCTGTCGCGCATCTCGCCCGACTTGTCGTCCCTGAAAATCAATTCGATGCCGTTATCGGGGTCGCCGGGAATCAGGTCATAAGACTCCATCGAGGCTTCGATGGGCTGACCCGCATAGTCGAGGCTGTAATACTCGATTCGCTCGACGCCCCAAGCGCCCACGAACGATTTGTAGGCTTCGTCCTTCACACAAGAGGAGAACGTCATGGCCGCCAAAGCACACAAGGTGCAAAATGCAATTCGTTTCATAGCTTTTTCTTTTGTCATTCGATTCTTTTAATGTAAAACTTCTCAAAAAAAGGTTGCGGTTCGGAGATGCTGTTGGTCCACGAAGCCACTATCGAGGTGTCGGTCAGGCTTTCCACGTTGAAGTCGGCTTTGTTCTCGTCCAAAAACAGCGTGCCGTAAAGGGCATAGAGCCAGCTGCTGCTTTCAACCGTGAGCACCTGCCTGACGGAATCATACGCATACTTGCAAGAAAACTCCTTGATGAAGGCCGGACTGTTGTTCAGCTTCAGCAGTCCCGTGCCGTCGGCGTTGAAAAACAACTCGTATTCGCCGCCGGCAACGGCCTCGAAACACAAGGTGTCCCATCGCGCAACGCCCGAGCTGTCGGTCCTACAGCTGACGTATTGCTCACAGCCCCAATGCCCCACGATGGGTGAGAACGGCTGGTTTTTCTTCTTGCAGCCGCCAACCGCCAACGCCACGACCACGAAGGCCAACAACCCGATTTGTACGCTTTTGTTGCTCATAATTCGCTGCAAAATTAAGATTTATACGAATATCCCGCTATTTTTTCTACTTTTGCTGGACAAAAACACGCGCAATATGACAAGCAAAACCTTTTTCTCGCTGCTCCTTTTCGCCTGTTCCGCCTTGTTGGTCAAAGCCCAAGACACGCTCACCGTCATGCAATACAACCTGCTGTATTACGGCAACTACCAAAGCGGATTCGCCGACTGTTTCGAGACCAACAACAACACGCAACGCAAGGACGAGTGCATCCGCACCATCGTCAACCATGTGAAACCCGACATCTTCACCGTTTGCGAGTTTGGCGCCACGCAAGCCTTGCAAAACGCCTTCCTCAGCCACAACCTGAACATCGACGGAGCCGATTGGTGGCAGTCGGACAACATCATCAACCATGCGGGCAGCAACATCATCAACCACATATTCTACGACTCGCGCAAGATGGGCTTGAGAAGGCACGTCGCCTTGCGCACCTCTCCCCGCGACACCGATGTCTATGAACTCTACCTGAAAACACCCGGATTAGCCGCCGGCGACACCATCAAGCTCGTGTGCATCGTGGCCCATCCCAAGGCCGGACAAAACTACGAAAGCCAACGCCGCGCCTTGATGCAACAAGCCATGGATTACGTCAACGCCAACTATCCTACTGACAATGTGCTGATTATGGGCGACTTCAACATGTATCGCGCCAGCGAGAGCGGCTACAGGCTACTCACGCAAACCTACAGCAACCCCAGCATCTGCTTCATCGACCCGTTGGCCAACGTGGGCGGCGTGGGCGAATGGAACAACAACAGCCAGTTCGCGCCGTTCCACACGCAGTCCACACGAAGCTATTCCGACGAATGCTTCTCGTCGGGCGGACTCGACGACCGCTTCGACTTCATCCTGATGGCCGACGAGATTGCCTTCAGCTACAACCACTTGCGCTATGTGAGCGGCTCATATCATGCGGTGGGCAACGACGGACACCACTTCAACCAAAGCATCGACCATAACGGCAACTCGGCGGTGCCGGCCGACGTAGCCGAGGCGTTGTTCGACGGTTCCGACCACCTCCCCGTGACAATGAAAATCGCGGTGGATGCCCATCTAAGCATCAACGAGAACGCCATCCCGTCGTTCCAGGCCTACCTTGCGCCCAATCCGGCCAACGCAAGCGTCGGCGTGAGCTTCGTCAACCCGACGGAAAGCCCCGTCCGTTTCGATTTGTACACGATTTTGGGACAACAGATGCAAAGCCATTCAGCCCGCTTCGGAACTGGTTTCCAACAATACGAGCTACCGCTACAAGGACTGAGCCAAGGCTTTTATCTGCTCCGCCTCAGCAATGACGAAGGCTGGAGCCAAACGCTGAAATTGGTAGTGAAATAAGGCATTCACTTGATGACGCATCGCGTCACCTTGCCGTCTTTCCAAGTGCATTCCACCACCTTGCCGCCACGGGCGCACAGTCCTTTGAAGTGGCCGTCCTTCCACACCGAAGGCAAGGCGGGCAACAGTTCGATTTCACCGTTGTGGCTTTGCAGCAGCATCTCGGCGATGCCTGCCGTGCCGCCAAAGTTGCCGTCGATCTGGAACGGCGGATGGGCGCAAAAGAGGTTGGGATAGGTACCTGCATGGTGCCGTCCCGTGCTGTCAATGGCAGGCTGGAGCAGGTTCTTCAACAGCCGATAGGCATGGTCGCCGTTGCCGAGGCGTGCCCAGAAACAGATTTTCCATGCCCGCGACCAGCCCGTGCCTTCGTCGCCGCGACGGAGTAAGGTCTGGCGGCAGGCCTCCATCAATTCGGGCGTTTTCGAGGACGTCAGCATCGTGCCGGGGTAAAGCCCGAAGAGATGCGACACATGGCGGTGCTGCGGGTCAGTTTCCTTGTAGTCCTGCAGCCATTCCTGCAAATAGCCCTGCTTGCTGACCTGCATAGGCGGGAAATGGGATTTTGCGGTCTGAAGGATTGCGACGATAGAATCGTCGCTTCCTATGATGCTCGCTGCCTGACCAACGGCGTCATACAACTCGCTGACAATCTGCACGTCCATCGTGCTACCCATGCACACGCTGACGGTCGTGCTGTCGTTGAGCCAGAAGGCGTTTTCGGGCGAGGAGGTCGGTGCGGTGACGAGCCAGCCGTGTTCGGGTTCCTCAATCATCGCGTCGAGGAAGAATTGCGCGGATTCCTTCAATAGCGGATAGGTTTCGCGCAGAAAGCCAGTGTCTTGCGTAAACTCGAAATGCTGCCAAGCGTGCAAGGCCAACCAAGCCCCGCCCGTGTTGGTGGCGCCCCACGAAGGGTGCTCGCCCGGCGCGGTGAAGCCCCACGGGTTGCTGACCACATGGGCGGTCCAGCCTCGCGCACCGTAGAAGTCGCAGGCGGTCTTCCGTCCCGAGGGCATCAGCCGTTCTTGGGCAAAACGAATCAACGGCAGGTGCAGTTCCGAGAGGTTGCACACCTCGCAAGGCCAGTGGTTCATCTCCACGTTGATATTCAGATGATAGTCGCCGTTCCAAGGGGTCTGGATGGTGTTGGCCCACAGCCCTTGCAGGTTGGGTGGCAGCAAGTCTTCCTGTGTCGAACTGATAAGCAAATAACGCCCGAAATGGAAATAGCACACCGGCAGCCACGGGTCGTCGTTTTCGAGGAAGTCTTGCCAATGCTCTTGCAAGGTAAGATTTTGTTTTTCAGCAATTTCGCCAATCTGCAACTCCACGCGGTCGAACAAGGCGTGATAGGATTCCAAATGGTCGGCTTTCACCGCTTTGAAACCTTTATTAATGGCCGCTTTCAGATGTTCCTTGACATATTTTTCAGGATCGGCGCACATGAAATCGGTGGCAGCGCAAAAGTAGATGACGGCTCCATCGTTTTCCGTAACCGACTGTGCCTTGGCATAATACCGCATCCCTTCCACGCCCTCCACGTTGCTGTCCAACTGGCCGCTCATGATGACGGCATTTGTTTCGGTGACGACTTGGGCTTTTTCGGGACGAGATAAACTGATGGTAAAAGGGTGAGCGGTCGTTGAGCCTGTCGAAACGCCCGCGTTTTTTGGGGTCGGCCCTTCGACTCCTTCGACAGGCTCAGGAACCGAGGGCTCAGGGACCTTAGATTCGACAGGCTCAGGGACCTTAACTCTAATAACTGCCACATCATCTTTGCGAGAAATGAAAGTCTCGCGCTCGTAATGTTGTCCGCCTTTGTCAAACGAAACCTTGTGAACGGCATCGTTGAGGCAAAGCACGCGCTGATAGTTCGTAACGGAATCCGCGTCGGGAAACGTGTAATCGACGGTCATCTGGCCCAAGGTCTGGTAGCATCCGAAAGGCACCTTGGCACCCTGTCCGTTGCCCGAGCCTGCGCCGCCACAGACGAAAGTCTCGTACATCAGTGATTGCGCCTCGTCGTTTTTGCCTTCCATCAATAGGCGTTGGATTTCGGGCAGCGACTGCAAGGCCAAGGGGTTGCTGTCGTCGCTCGGTGCGCCGCTCCATAAAGTGATGTCGTTCAGTACGATAGACTCATGCTCGACATTGCCGTCAGGCATCATGCCGAGATGTCCGTTGCCCAAGGGGAAACACTCCTCCCAAATTTGGGCGGGATGGTCTTCGAGGAGGATCCACGGATCAGGCCGGGCTTGCCTTTGGCAGCCAAGGGCAAAGAGCAAAGGGACGGCGAAAAGGAGGAGGCGTTTCATGAGACAGATGAGGCGTTTATCGACCATTTTGAGGCAAAACTACGACTTTTCCGCAAACCCGCAAGGGGCTGGCTGACATTTCTGTTTTCGACCCTTTTTTGCCGGCAGAGGTTCGCGTCAACGCAAGGAACGAAGATCCATTTATGGCAGATTCATGTAAGATTTGTTTCCCACCAAAAAAAACCATCCATTTCGTTTCCAACCACTTACCCGACAGCAAACGACTACTATCGACTACAAACGTTTGTTCAACGGCTTGGTCTTGACAAGGGTTGCATCTTTGCAGCACAATCGCAAAAAGCAAAGGAAATGGAAGAATTACAACAAGGAGCATTTGGGCCCATCTTCACCCAATTCGAGAGCAAACCGAAAGAAGCCATGGCTCACCTATGCAATGTAAAAGACGGAGAATGTCCAAAAGCCTTCTATCGTGAAGATGTCGGATTTGTTGATTTCGTTTGGGGAAAGCCCAACGACAAAACCACTGGCAAAGGAGGCTTCGGACTATCGCACATCCTTACAGACCACGGCGACGAAATCAAAGATTTCAATATTGCCCCAATCGATTTCATCCTTATGATCATGAATTTCGGCAAACTTAATACAGAAGGCAAGAAAAACAGGATTTACCTTGAAGGGAAAGAGTTTAGGCTAATTGTCACCACTGAATGGTATGGAAAGACGAAACAACTGCTACTTACAGCATTCGACCTACGCCCTATATCAAGAAAAAATCCGCAGCGGGCAAATGAAATGAAAAAAGCCCCTAAAAGATAGGAGCTTTTATTCTTTGTCGCTATCTCCGCAAGGATACTCGTAGGATCGATTTTACGGCCAGCCCTGTTTACCGGCCAACGACGCTGCAAAACTACGACTTTTCCGCAAACCCGCAAGAGGTTGGATGATATTTCTGTTTTCGGCCCTTTTTGCCGGCAGAGGTTCGCGTCAACGCAAGGAACGAAGATCCATTTATGGCAGATTCATGTAAGATTTGTTTCCTCTAAAAAAACATCCATTTCGTTTCCAACCATTTACCCGACAGCAAACGACTACAGTCGAATACAAACGTTTGTTCAACGGCTTGGTCTTGACAAGGGTTGCATCTTTGCGTCACAATCGCAAAAAGCAAAGAAAATGGAAGAATTACAACAAGGAGCATTTGGGCCTATCTACCTCCAATTCAAAGGCAAGCCGAAAGAGGCTATCAAGTTTTTGAGACAGCAGCAACAAGGGGAGTGTATTGCGTCTCTGCATCGCGATGACATTGGGGACATCGATATCGTTTGGGGTGAAGTGACCGACCCGGTGAAGCATAGAGGATTCGGATTGGCACACATCATCGACAAACACGAGACCGACATCAACCGATTAGGATTTCAGATAGAGGATTTCATCCCTATCATTGTGCAATATGGCAATTTCAACCTGAAAAAGTCAGACAGTCAGAAAATGGTCTTTGAAAGCAGAGGCTTCCGCTTTGTCGTAGCCATTCAAAAAGGCAACGGGAACACGAAGAACTGGCTTTTAACGGCATTTGACCTAACACAAAAGCCGAAGTAAAACTCCGGCTTATGTTTATCGTCACTGTCAAAAGCATCGACGTTGACAGTCTTGCATTGCCTACGCTGTATGGCAAAACGACGCTGCAAAATTACGACTTTTCCGCAAAACCCGCAAGGGGTTGGCAGATATTTCTGTTTTCGGCAGGGGTTCACACCGCCTGCCTTACTGTGGCTGTCGTCCCTTCGGGACTTGGGCTGACGCTGGAAGGCGGGGAATGAAATCGCCCGATGAAATCTTGTCGCCCTTTGACTCCGTCGAAATGCTGTGCATTCAGCGAAGCTAATCTACGATTTCAGGGCTTGGATGGTTCCTCCTACCCTGCGCCGACACGGAAGAGCAACACCCGTGCTCCTTGCCGTCATGGCGGACAGAAATCCGCCATCCCTGAGCGGAGGGATACTGTTCCAAAAAGTGTGTCTGCACGTTGAGTTGTAAAAAAAGGGATTGGCCAATGCGGACCAATCCCAGAAGTCTGTATCTTTAGGGTGCGTTAAACACTAAAACACAGACTAAAAATGAAGTTTACAAAGGAACAAATTTCTGAGCTAATGTGCAAGCATGCACAGAAAGAAAATGGTCTCCATGACTTGCTGGAGATCATGATTGAGAGTATGATGGTCGCCGAGCGAGGCGAGTTTCTGTCAGAGAATCAAGGGGATAAGGGGAACGGATACCGTCCCGGACACGCATACGGGCATGGGAAAAAACTTGAGTTCCGCATCCCCCGCGACCGTTACGGGAATTTCCACCCCCGGATTTTGGCCATCCTTCGCGACCAGGAGGAGGAATGCGACCGTCTCGCAGGCGTCCTATACACCAAGGGACTGACACAGGAGCAGGTGGGCGACGTCTTCGACGAGATCTACGGCCAGCATTACTCCAAGTCGAGCATCAGCAGGATGGTCGAGAGTGTGCGCTCTCAGGTCAACCAGTGGCTGGAGCGCGGCCTCGATGCGTATTACCCCATAGTGTTCGTGGACTGCGTCCACATCAAGATCCACCGCAGCAAGTCCGTGTCGACCGAGGCGTTCTACGTCGCCCTGGCGGTAACCGACGAGGGCACACGGGAGGTGCTCGGCATCTTCAACATGCCGGTGGAGAGTGCGACAGGATGGGGCGGGATATTCGACGAGCTGAAGGAGCGCGGTGTGCAACGTATAGGCCTGATGGTGGCTGACGGCATCACAGGGCTGGATACAGTGGTTGGGAAGAAGTTCCCCGGAACGCCGCTCCAGCGCTGCGTGACGCACCTCAAGCGCAACATGCTCGCCAGGGTCAGGCATGGCGACAAGGCGGCATTGGCCGGGGACCTTCGTGACGTGTTCCGCACAGGCCAGCGCGACTACACGGTTGAAGCGGCATGGAAACGGTGGCAGAGCTTGTGCGACAAATGGGGCAAGGACTACCGCTCCTTCAAGTCACTGCGTGACAATGCCGACTACAAGTCACACCTGATTTACCTCAACTATGCGCCGGAGATACAGGGCATGATCTACACCACCAACTGGATAGAGCGGCTCAACCGCGACTTCCGACGTGTCACTCGCATGAGGACGGCCATGCCCAACGAGGAGTCTGTCCTTACGCTGCTGGGAAGCGTCGCGATGGAACACAAGGCCTTCGACAGGATACTGCCCAAAATCACCACCGACAAGACGCTGTTCCCTTGACGACGCAACGGGTTTTCTTAGCGGAAACAGCCTTCCTGAATACAGTGGAGGCCGCCCATCACAGACGGCCCTCCACGTTCACTGCTTTCAGTGTAGGCGCGGCCTTGTTGCTGACGGGTTGCTCCCCAGCAGAGCCCGTTTCCTCGTCCAGCCGCATGGCAAAATTAGTGATAAATCTACAAAATGAAACTTGATATGAAAATAATTGTCTAACTTTGCACCGCATCCCTGAAGTCCACAGACTTCGGACACACTGGTTGAAACACTACCAACTTTTGAGGGCTGTGAAAAATTGCAACTTGTTGCTTTCCCGAAAACATTCCAGAGCTTCCCCGAATATTCGAACAAAAATCCAATGTGCCATTGGGTATTCTTATCTGAAGAAAAACCACAATATGTGAGGGTCCCAGACGGATATGTTCATATACCCAAAGGGTGCATAAATGGTTGGCGTTCAGTAGCGAACAATCAATATATTAGACTTATTGATGATGTTGAAATAAAGGACAAATAAGTTTTTATAATACACGGCCACCAGAATTGAGCACCTGTCTTATGGCAGGTGTTCTTTGTTATTCCTATATTCAATACACTCCCCTTCGTGTCGCTATTTTTATCTATCTTTACCGCCCCAAACAAGCAATTATATGAAGAAGATAATCACCAGCCTACTTGCGCTTCTGGGACTGGCCGCATGTTCCCAGCAAGCATACGAAAACGCCGATACCAACGCTTTTGCCACACGCCTCACAGACCCCGATGCCGTATTGCTCGATGTGAGAACTGCCGAGGAGTATGACGAAGGCCACATTGCCAACGCCATAAACATTGATGTCAGAGAAGATGGTTTTATTGAGAAAGTGAAATCAACCATACCTGTCGGGAAAACAGTTGCCGTGTATTGCCGTAGTGGGAAACGCTCTGCCAGTGCCTCCGGGATGCTTGCCAAAGAAGGCTTTAAAGTCGTGAATCTTATGGGCGGCATTATGGCATGGAAAGAAGCCGGGATGCCTGTCGAAACCAGGAGTGATTTTGAGGTAGATGACTTTACCACAAAAAACGGAAAAACTGTCCGGATTCATGCCTTGGTACATTCGTCCATGCGCATCGAATATGACGGGAAAGAGATTCAGATAGACCCCGTGGCGAAACTGGGAGAGAAAACCATCGACTACGCCACCATGCCCAAGGCCGATTATATCTTCATCACACACGAGCATTTCGATCATCTTGACACCTCGGCTATCAGAATCCTTTCCGGCGACAACACACAGCTTATCACAAACCAGTCTTGCGCTGATATTCTCGGTTGTGGCACGGTGATGGCTAACGGCGATATGCTTCAGTTGGCAGATGACTTTACCGTTGAAGCCGTTCCCGCATACAACACCACCGAGGGACATCAACAGTTCCACCCCAAGGGAAGGGATAACGGTTTCATCCTTACCCTCGACGGCCTGAGAATCTACATCGCCGCCGACACCGATGACATCCCCGAAATGGCTGAACTGAAAGACATCGACATTGCTTTTCTCCCATGCAACCAGCCCTACACCATGACGGTCGATCAACTCCTTAACGCGGCACGTATGGTCAAGCCGAAAGTACTGTTCCCTTACCATTACGGCCAGACAGATGTGATACTGTTCCAAAAAGTGTGTCTGCACGTTGAGTTGTAAAAAAAGGGATTGGCCAATGCGGACCAATCCCAGAAGTCTGTATCTTTAGGGTGCGTTAAACACTAAAACACAGACTAAAAATGAAGTTTACAAAGGAACAAATTTCTGAGCTAATGTGCAAGCATGCACAGAAAGAAAATGGTCTCCATGACTTGCTGGAGATCATGATTGAGAGTATGATGGTCGCCGAACGAGGCGAGTTTCTGTCAGAGAATCAAGGGGATAAGGGGAACGGATACCGTCCCGGACACGCATACGGTCATGGGAAAAAACTTGAGTTCCGCATCCCCCGCGACCGTTACGGGAATTTCCACCCCCGGATTTTGGCCATCCTCCGCGACCAGGAGGAGGAATGCGACCGTCTCGCAGGCGTCCTCTACACCAAGGGACTGACACAGGAGCAGGTGGGCGACGTCTTCGACGAGATCTACGGCCAGCATTACTCCAAGTCGAGCATCAGCAGGATGGTCGAGAGTGTGCGCTCTCAGGTCAACCAGTGGCTGGAGCGCGGCCTCGATGCGTATTACCCCATAGTGTTCGTGGACTGCGTCCACATCAAGATCCACCGCAGCAAGTCCGTGTCGACCGAGGCGTTCTACGTCGCCCTGGCGGTAACCGACGAGGGCACACGGGAGGTGCTCGGCATCTTCAACATGCCGGTGGAGAGTGCGACAGGATGGGGCGGGATATTCGACGAGCTGAAGGAGCGCGGTGTGCAACGTATAGGCCTGATGGTGGCTGACGGCATCACAGGGCTGGATACAGTGGTTGGGAAGAAGTTCCCCGGAACGCCGCTCCAGCGCTGCGTGACGCACCTCAAGCGCAACATGCTCGCCAGGGTCAGGCATGGCGACAAGGCGGCATTGGCCGAGGACCTTCGTGACGTGTTCCGCACAGGCCAGCGCGACTACACGGTTGAAGCGGCATGGAAACGGTGGCAGAGCTTGTGCGACAAATGGGGCAAGGACTACCGCTCCTTCAAGTCACTGCGTGACAATGCCGACTACAAGTCACACCTGATTTACCTCAACTATGCGCCGGAGATACAGGGCATGATCTACACCACCAACTGGATAGAGCGGCTCAACCGCGACTTCCGCCGTGTCACTCGCATGAGGCCGGCCATGCCCAACGAGGAGTCTGTCCTTACGCTGCTGGCAAGCGTCGCGATGGAACACAAGGCCTTCGACAGGATACTGCCCAAAATCACCACCGACAAGACGCTGTTCCCTTGACGACGCAACGGGTTTTCCTAGCGGAAACAGCCTTCCTGAATACAGTGGAGGCCGCCCATCACAGACGGCCCTCCACGTTCACTGCTTTCAGTGTAGGCGCGGCCTTGTTGCTGACGGGTTGCTCCCCAGCAGAGCCCGTTTCCTCCACTTCGCTGAGAACGATGTTCAACTCATCCTTGGCAGGATTGGGATAGGCCAAAGCTTTTACCGCTTCTTGCGGTACTTCTTTTACGCCACAAGGAATCGGATTGAAATCCTCGCGGGACAACTTGATAATCTTTCCATGATAATGGTTTTCACCGAAAGCGTGATATTCCATAACAGAAATTATGCAACCTCCGTCTGGTGTTGAAAGAATACTGCCAGGAGCATAGTAATCGGATGCCTCCGTGGTGATTTCTTTAAGCCCAAGTACTTCCATTTCAGTATCGACCAAACAAACACGGGTTATACTAGGACCTTCCAAATACCATTTGCAATCAATTGCACCATAAATGGTTGTGTCATTATAATACGCCATACATCTGTTTTGGGTTAGTAACATTGTGTCTCTATTGCAATAAAATCTTTCAATTGATTCCATTGTGCCGTCAAGGCCAAGTTTTGCCAATCCTATACTTTCCAAGTAGGGATCATCAAAACTTGCCACCCTGCCCATTACCAATAGTTGGTCATTGGGAAGCCTGTGGTCGGAATAAGCATCGGAGAACTTTCTGCGATTAGCATATAACTGATTTCCACCTATATAGTTGAAATCGCTATCAAACCGCAATATGGATCTTGCTCCATATATGCCAGCACCAAGTAACACGAAACCACCATACGGATTCAACAGCAATTGATCCAATTCATATTCATACGCAATAATTCCTGGTTGTGTTTCAGGCGTATAAAAACGGCTGGCATTTTTTGGCTCTACATAACTTGGCCGAGTATAGTTTCAGGCGAAGTTCCCATTAGGGTGATGGCTGAAAGTTTGCGTCCCATATCCTTAAGTGAATGCCCACAATGATAAAGAGAATCATCGACAATGATCCAACGGTCGTGCGACGGTCTCGACCACACATGCGTTTCGATTGGTTCCACACCACTTGAGGCATTATGTGATTCCCTTAGATTGGTAAGGTCTTTGCCTGAATAGATGTCGGCAGTGACACCTTTGTCACGAACATCAAGCATTTCAAATGTGACGGCATCAATATAAGCATCTATTACAATGACCCTACGTTGTGCGCCTTTGACGAGTTTTTCGAGCAACACACGAGCCTCGAAAAAATCACCTTCAAAAAACACCTGTTCTCTTGGTGGCAAATTGGTGCGAACGAAAAAATCAATTTTTTCTTGATGTTCATGCAGAATGCTTTCATGTTGGGCCAGCCTTCTGTCTATGCGTTCCTCCATTGCAATCAGCCGTTGGTTTACCGCATAGCCTTTCAACATATATTCCTTCAACACAGAAGTTGCCCAACGGCGAAATTGTGTAGCATTAGCACTATTCACTCGATATCCTACAGAAATAATCATATCAAGGTTATAGAAATCGATGGTGCGCTTCACTTGCCTGTTGCCTTCCTTTCGAACTACTCTAATTTTTTGAGTAGTTGCCTCCGGTTCGAGTTCATGGGTCTTGAAAATGCCTTGAATGTGGTAGGTGATGTTATTCTCCTTAACGTCAAACAAGATGGCCATTTGCTGTTGGGTCAGCCAAACTGTCTCGTTCTCCAGCTTCACTTCCAAAGAAAGCTGATCGTTGGGTTGATAAAGCACAATCTCACCTTTGTTCACCGAAGCTGGCAAGAGAATCATATTTGCATTTTGTTCCATACAACATTAGCGAAAACGGCACAAAAATACAATAAAACCACAAACTGGCAATAACTTATGCAAATATGCACTAAAAAAGGCCGACCGCTTGCGCAGTCAGCCTTTTGCTCGTTTTCGATATTCGTTTGGCTTGTAGGGCTGTCACACCGTGGCAGCCGCATCCGTGGCGTTTGCCATACAGCGGCTGCCGTAATACGACAGCCCTACAAACGTTGGATTACATCATCCCGTCCATTCCGCCGCCCATGGGCATAGGAGGCGTGGGAGGTGTGGGTTCCTTGTGGTTGCTGATGACGCACTCGGTGGTCAGCAACATGCCGGCGATCGAGGCTGCGTTCTCCAAGGCCACACGCGACACCTTGACGGGGTCGATGACGCCCGTCTGGAGGAGGTTCTCATAGACCTCGGTGCGGGCGTTGAAGCCGAAGTCGTTCTTGCCTTCCATGACCTTGTTGACGACGACCGAGCCTTCGAGGCCGGCGTTCTCGACGATTTGGCGCAGCGGCTCTTCCAAGGCGCGTTTGATGATGGCGATACCCGTGGTCTCGTCCTCGTTGTCGCCCTTCAGCTTCTCGATGGCCTTGATGGCGCGGATGAAACCGACACCGCCGCCGGGGATGATGCCCTCTTCGATGGCGGCGCGGGTGGCGTTCAAGGCGTCCTCAACGCGGTCTTTCTTCTCCTTCATCTCGACCTCGGAGGCAGCGCCGACGTAGATGACGGCCACGCCACCGGCCAACTTGGCCAAGCGTTCTTGCAGCTTCTCGCGGTCGTAGTCGCTCGTGGTGGTCTTGATTTGGGCCTTGATTTGGTTGGTGCGGGCCTCGATGTCCTTCTTGGCACCGTGACCGTTCACGATGGTGGTGTTGTCCTTGTTGATGCTCACCTTGTCGGCCTGACCGAGCATTTGCAGGTTGGCATCCTCGAGCTTGTAGCCCTTCTCCTCGCTGATGACGGTGCCACCGGTCAGGATGGCGATGTCTTCGAGCATTTCCTTACGGCGGTCACCGAAGCCAGGGGCCTTGACGGCAGCGACTTTCAGCGAGCCACGCAGACGGTTGACGACCAAAGTGGCCAAGGCCTCGCCGTCGATGTCCTCGGCGATGATGATGAGGGCGCGACCGGTTTGCAGCGTCTGCTCAAGCACGGGCAGCAAGTCCTTCATCACGGAGATCTTCTTGTCGTAAATCAAGATGTAAGGATTCTCATAGACGGCTTCCATCTTCTCGGTGTTGGTGACGAAATAAGGCGAGATGTAGCCACGGTCGAACTGCATGCCTTCCACGACATCGACGTAAGTCTCAATGCCCTTGGCGTCCTCAACGGTGATGACGCCTTCTTGCTTCACCTTGCCCATAGCCTCGGCGATGAGTCCGCCGATGGTGCCGTCGTTGTTGGCCGAAATGGTGGCCACTTGCTTGATCTTCTCGCTGTCGCCATCGACCTTCACCGACATCTTCTTCAGCGAAGCGACCACAGCGGCAACGGCCTTGTCGATACCACGCTTCAGGTCAAGCGGGTTGGCGCCTGCGGTGACGTTTTTCAGTCCCGTGGCCACGATTGATTGGGCCAAGACGGTGGCGGTGGTGGTGCCGTCGCCGGCCAAGTCGTTGGTCTTGGAGGCCACTTCCTTGACGAGTTGTGCGCCCATGTTCTCGACGGGGTCGGTCAGCTCGATTTCCTTGGCGACCGTCACACCGTCCTTGGTGATTTGGGGTGCGCCATACGACTTTTCGATGACCACGTTACGGCCTTTGGGACCGAGGGTCACTTTTACTGCGTTTGACAATGCATCGACGCCTTTCTTCAGGCCGTCGCGCGATTCGATATTGAAAAGAATGTCTTTTGCCATGATATTTGTTGTTTAATTATTGTCTGTTGAAGTGTTATTTGGCTTTTGGCTACTGGCTTTTGGCTCTTGGCAGCTTTATTATGTTTTATGCCTTGATGAAGCTGCCAGAAGCCAGAGGCCAAAGGCCAGAAGCTCTTAAATGATTGCTATTACATCGCTTTCGCGCATGATCATGTAGTCTTTGCCGTCGAGGTGGAACTCGGTGCCGGCGTATTTGCCGTAGATGACCTTGTCGCCGACTTTCAGCGTCATGGTGTTGTCTTTCGTGCCGGGGCCGACGGCCACGACCGTGCCTTGTTGGGGTTTTTCCTTTGCGGTGTCAGGGATGATGATGCCGCTTGCGGTTTTCTGTTCGGCTGCTGCGGGCTCGATGACCACGCGGTCGGCCAATGGTTTGATTGATAGTTTTGCCATAATTATTGGATTTAAAATTCAAAATTCTAGATTTAAAATTGAATGACGGCGGGGGTTAGTCACATTTCGTGCCAAACCGGAAAATGGCAGGGTTTTGTCAGTTGGGGTGACAAAGTGGCATTTTTTCTGAAAAAAGACCCGAAAGAAAGGCCTTGTTCGCACAAAATCCTTATTTTTGCAAGCCAACAAAAAACACCTCATTATGAATCCAAAACCTCTATTCAAGAATTTGACGGGGCTGTTTCTGCTGCTTCTGCTTTCTCCTTGCGTCAAGGCGCAGGTTACAGGCAAATACGGCACCTATTACGACCAACGAGAACTGCTTTTTGAATCCCTGCCGACCACCGAAAGCGACATCGTCTTCCTCGGCAACAGCATCACCGACGGCGGCGAATGGAGCGAACTGTTCCAAAACCCCAACTGCAAGAACCGCGGCATCAGCGGCGACATCACACAAGGCGTGCTCAACCGACTTGAAACGGTCACCAAAGGCCAGCCCGCCATGGTGTTCCTCATGATTGGCACCAACGACATGAACCATGGATTCAGCAACGACACCATCGCCATGAACGTGCGCAAGATCGTCAAGCGCATCAAGGCCGAATCGCCACGCACCAAAATCGTCGTGCAAAGCATCCTGCCCACCAACGACTGCTATGGCCTGTTCACGGGACACACCAAGCGCTGGCAGGACGTGGCCGTCGTCAACGACATGCTGAAGGCCATGACGGCAGAAGAAGGCGTCGCCTATTTGGATCTGTACGGCCGCATGGCCACCGAAGAAGGCAAGATGAACCCCGACTACTCCAACGACGGCCTCCACCTCAACGGCGAGGGCTACAAGGTTTGGAAGGCTGCCGTGGAAGAAGAAATCGGCTGCCTGCCCCAACCCGTGCGCAAGACAAAGGCCTCGGTTTGGCTGAACGCTGGAGCGGGATATTGCTTCGCCGATGCCTACGACAAAGGCATTGCGCCGATGTCGATGTTTGGCGCAGGCCTCGGCGCCCAAGCGGGCGTCACCGTCGAATGGCGACGCTGCCACATCCAGGAAGAGTCGCGGGTCTTGTTTGGCTTGCTGCTTGACCCCGTTTCCGGCTATGACGTTGACGCCGCCCGTCGCGTGGAGTTCCTCTACCGTTTTTATGACGGCAAGCGCAACCGTTTGCATCTGTGGGCCGGAGGCGGTCTCCAAAGCGATTCCTTCTTCAGAATCATCCCCTCGTTGGGCAACGCTTCGACCAGCTCGGCATTTTTCGGCAATCTGAACGCCGAAGGCATGATCCAGTATGACTTCGCCTTCATCAAGGGTGGGGGGCACAACCTCTTGACCTTGTACGGCAAGTTGGACCTGCCCCTCGGAGGCTATGTGGTGCGTCCGCCCTTTGCCTTCATGGACAACTATACCGCCGACATCAACCTTGTCAACACCATACTCAGCAGCTATGAATTGCACGGTATGCTGTTTCCGGGGGTCGGCACGGATGTCGGGCTTCGCCTCAACCTATTGAACGGCAACAAGATAGGATTCATTTACCGTTGGGATTACCTGACCACGCGCAAAGTGGGTTGCTATCGTTTCGACAACGCCTTCCACACCTTCCTCATCGACTTTATGTTTAAACTCAATTGATTAAAGCAATGAAAAAGACACATATCCTCGTTTTTGGCCTTTTGGCTCTCGGTTTTGCCTCCTGCGAACACGCCTTCATGGAAAATGACGAGCCAAGCAATCCCGTCAACGTGTTCGACTACCTTTGGAACAAGGTCGATCAGCAATACGCCTTCTTCGACGTGAAGGGCGTTGACTGGGATTCCGTCTATGAAGTCTATCGTCCGAAAGTGGATGACGACATCGACATGCACGTCGACAGCCTGTTTCGTGTGTGCGCCGATATGCTCAACACGCTGCAAGACGGCCATACCAACTTGGTTTCCAAGTTCGACGTGTCGCACAACGACTCGGTCTATTACAGGATGTATGCCAACCGAAACATCAACACCGAGGTCGTGGTGCTCAACTACCTGACCGTCAACTACCACACCACGGGCAGCATTGTCCACAACGCCATCCGCGACGGCAAGGTGGCCTATCTCCGCTATTCATCCTTCATGGACGACATCAGCACAGACGACCTCGACCGCCTGCGCTACCGCTACAAGGACTGCGACGGCATCATCCTCGACCTGCGGCAGAACGGCGGCGGCAACATCGACAACATCCGCATCCTGCTGAGCATCTTCGACAACCACGGACAGCCGCTCTACCAAACCCAAATCAAGTCGGGGCCGGGGCATGACGAATTCACGGAACTGACCACCGTCTATGCCGACAGCACCAACTATGACGACCCTTTCACCGAGAAGCCCTACACCAAGCCCGTGGCCGTGCTCATCGACCGTGGCTCCTATAGCGCCACCTCGTTCTTCGCCCTTTGCACGATGGCTTACGACAACATCCGCTTGTTTGGCGACTACAGCGGCGGCGGTCTCGGCCTGCCCAACGGCGGCGCCTTGCCAAACGGCTGGACCTACCGTTTCAGCATCACGCGCACCCTCGACATGGAAGGCCACAACTACGAGAACGGCGTGCCGCCCGACGAGCGCGTCATCCTCGACCCCGCCTGCACCGCCCAAGGCATCGACAACGTGATTGAGGCGGCTGCCGACTGGATTGTGCAATAAAACGGAAAACCTTGCGTTAAAGCGGTTGAACAAGCCATCAAACACAGTTTTTATGAAACATCATTTCTTTCGCCGATGGCTCGTCGCCGTCGGCTTTTTGTTGGTCACCATGCCAACCTTCGCGCAGAAGCGCACCATCAGCGGCTATGTGATGGACGCCGCCAGCAAGGAAACCCTCATCGGGGCGACCGTTTTCGACAAAAACTCAGGAAAAGGCTGTGCCACAAACAATTACGGCTTCTACACCCTTACCCTCAACCAAGGCGAGGTGGACCTACAAGTGTCGTATGTGGGCTACGCTCCGCAAGCCAAGGCCTTGAACCTGAAAGACAACCTCAACCTCAACTTCGCGCTCGAAACCAACACCACCTTGGACGAAGTGGTTGTGGAAGGCGCCCGTGCCACGGTGAGCGCGCGCAGTCCGCAGATGAGCGTGGTGGAGCTGCCCGTGCAGCAAATCAAGACCATCCCCACCCTCTTTGGCGAGGCCGACGTGCTGAAGGCCATCCAGCTGCTGCCCGGCGTGCAGAACGGCTCGGAAGGTTCGGCGGGCATGTACGTGCGCGGCGGCGGTCCCGACGAGAACCTGCTGCTCTTGGACGGCGTGCCGGTCTATAACGTCAACCATGCCTTGGGCTTCTTCTCGGTCTTCAATCCCGACGCGCTGAAAAACGTCACCTTATATAAAGGGAGCTTCCCGGCGCATTTCGGCGGAAGGCTCTCGTCGGTGGTCGATATCCGCATGAAGGAAGGCGACATGCAAAAGTACCACGGCAACTTCAGCATCGGACTCATCTCGTCGAAGTTCAACTTCGAAGGCCCGATTGTGAAGGACAAGCTGTCGTTCAACCTCTCGTTTCGCCGCACCTATGGCGACCTGCTCATCAAGCCCGCGCTGTGGATTGCATCTTACACCAATGCAGAAATGAGCAAGCTGCGGGCTGGCTACAACTTCTACGACTTCAACGCCAAGCTCAACTGGAAGATCTCCGACAAAGACCGCCTCTACATGAGCTTCTACACTGGCGACGACAAAATCTACTTCGGGGTGAAGTTCAAGGATTATTACTACGAAGGAAACCAATACACCAACAACATGGGCCTCAGCTGGCGCTGGGGCAACAAGGTGGCCTCGCTGCGCTGGAACCATGTGATGTCGCAACGGCTCTTTATGGATGCTTCGGTCAACTACACGCAATACCGCCACCACTTGGGCGCGGAAATGAGCGAGGAATACTCCTATGTGCAATTCAACCAGACGATTAAGGACGAGTTTGACATGGCCTACAAGTCGGGCATCAACGACCTGACGGCCAAAGTCGATTTCGACTACACGCCCCTGCCGAACCACGAAATCCGCTTCGGCGGCAACTACACCTACCATCAGTTCCGTCCCGAGGTGCAGTCGTACAAGATGACCGAAAGCAACCAAACGGCCATCGACACGACGATGAGCGCGTCCAACGTCTATGCCCACGAGACCGCCCTTTACGCCGAGGACAACATGACCTTCGGCGACATCTTCCGCGTGAATGCAGGCTTGCATTACTCCACCTTCACCGTCGAAGGCAAGACCTACCAAAGCGTGCAGCCGCGCCTCAGCGCGAGCGTGATGTTGGCTCCCAACCTCTCGCTCAAGGCGGGCTATGCCTACATGACGCAATACGTCCACCTGCTCAGCAACAGCAGCCTCAGCCTGCCCACCGACCTCTGGGTGCCCGTCACCAAGAACATCGTACCGATGAACGCCCACCAGTGGTCGCTCGGCGCGTTCTACGAGTTGCCGCGCCTGTTCGACATCTCCGTCGAGGGCTACTACAAGACGATGGACAACCTCTTGGAATACAAGGACGGCGCCTCGTTCTTCGGCTCGACCGACACTTGGGAGAACAAGGTCAGCATGGGCCGTGGCTGGGCCTACGGCGTGGAACTGCTCGTGCAACGCTCGTTTGGCAAGACGACGGGCTGGGTGGGCTACACTTGGGCACACTCCAACCGCCAGTTCGACCGCGAGGGCATGACGATCAACAACGGCAACGTGTTTCCGGCCAAGTACGACCGTCGGCACGACCTGAGCATCACCGTGCAGCACAAGTTCAGCGACCGCTTCGACCTGAGCGGCACTTGGGTCTTCAGCAGCGGCAACTGCGGCACGCTCGGCACGCAAATCTACGACGGCCTCCCCAACGAGAACGGCTTCATAACACAAATCAACGCATTGGAACGCAACAACTTCCGTATGCCGAGCTACCATCGCCTCGACCTTGGCGTTAACTTCCACAAGCAGAAGAAACACGGCATCCGCACTTGGAACATCAGCGTCTATAATGTTTATAACCGCAACAACCCGTGGGTGATCTATACCGGTTACAAATGGGACGAGGCCACGCTAACCGAGAAGAAAACCCTGATGCAAGCCAGCATCTTCCCCATCATACCTTCAGTTTCTTATAGTTTCAAATTCTAAAGTCATGAAAAAGATAATAAACATGGGTTCAACACCTTTACGCCTTTTACCGTCATGGCGGACAAAGATCCGCCATCTCCTGAGTGCGAAGGAAACCCTTTCGCTTTGGGGATTGCGGGTCAAGCCCGCAATGACGGTTAACGGTTGGAGCGTCAACTTCATCGCGTTGATAGCCACGTTACTCTTTACCTCTTGCGAAAAGGAAATCGAGTTCCGTGGCGAGCAAACCGACCCGAAATTGGTCATCAACAGCCTTGTGGCGGTGGGGCAGCCCGTCAAAGCATACGTCAGCAAAAGTTATTTCTTCTTGGACGACGAACAAAACACGCAAGCCCCTGAGGACGTGGTCGTTTCGCTCTATGTGAACGACGACTTCAAAGGCATCATGCAGCCTTCCATCGACACGCTTTGGAACACCTCTTGGATGATTGACGACGAGGGCAATTACACCCATTCCTATCGCCTCGCCACCGTTTACGGCCACGACTATCTTCCCGAAGTGGGCGACGTGGTCAGCATCACCGCATCGGCCAACGGCTACGACGATGCCCAAGGCACGACGAGCGTGTTGCCCAGGGCTGCGGAATGTCAGATGGATGTGGAGGTTACGGGTTGGGACATTTGGTATCAGCAGGTCTATAATTACGACACATATCAGTATGAGGACGACAGCGTGCCTTGTGCGTCGGGAAACCTGATGCTGACTCTCACCATCACCGACCCCAACCCGGGGAAGACGGACTGCTTCAGGCTCGTCAACAGCCGACAAAGCCACATCAGTTTCTATTACGACGACCCGCTCTTCGAGGCCGGAATGTTGGAAAACGACTTCATTGACGCCAGCGACCTCGACACCCGTCCCGAAGGCGTGTTCACCGACGCGCTTTTTGACGGCGGCTCCTATCGCTTGCAGGTGGAGGCTTACTACCACCAACGGTTTGACGATGGCGTCATCCCCGATGTCGTGCGTGTGCCCATTTTGTTGGAGCACCTCTCGAAGGAATACTACAACTACCTGTACACCCGCAACCAAGGCGAGGAGTTCATGCAGATTTGGGCCGAACCCATCCAGACTTTCAGCAACGTGAACGGCGGCTACGGCATCGTGGCCGGCAACGCGGTCACTACGCTGTGGGTGGAGCTGCCGACAGGGGAATAAACTTGTAGGGCTGTCGTATCACGGCAGCCGCTGTGGATTGAACCAGCGGCTGCCACGATGTGACAGCCCTGCAAATCGATTAATGAATCAAATCATTTCACCGCAGCGGCCCAAGCCTCGATTTCGGCCTTGTCGATGCTGTTGAGCAAGCGGCCTTCGCCGAACTTGTAGTCGGGGTAGGCGGCTTGCAGGTCTTCGCACGACTTCTTGATGTTGCTGCTGCCCGATGTGGCAAAGGGCACGATGGTCTTGCCCGTGAAGTCGTTGGCCTCGATGAAGGTGTTGATGATGGTCGGGGCGGTGTACCACCACACGGGGAAGCCCACATAGACCACGTCATAGTTGGTGAGGTCCACCTTGCCGCCGTCTTTCAGTGCCGGACGCGAACTTTTGTCGTTCATCTCGATGGTCGAGCGCGACTGCTTGTCGCGCCAGTCGAGGTCGGCCTCGGTGTAAGGCGTTTCGGGGGTGATTTCGTAGAGGTCGGCACCGATGATGTCGGCCAATTGTTTTGCGGTCTCGCGGGTCACGCCCGAGGCCGAGAAGTAGGTCACTAAAGTCTTCATAGTGTTGCTGTTTGGGGTTTGTTCTTGTTCCGTAACGGTCGCCGAATCTGCCGAAGCGCCGTTTTCTTTCTTGTTTTGTGCCGTGCCGCAGCCGACAAGGACAGCCAAGGCGACGACGATTGCCATTTTCTTCATTGGTAGTTTGGATTAGTGGGTTAATGCGTCGGCAAAGATACGAGTTATTTGGGAATTGCAAATGACCATCTTATCGGATTTTTTTCAACATTCACGTTTTTTTTATTGGCACGGTCCCGCGGTTTTCCCTATATTTGCGCTTCAATCGATTCTTGTTTTGACCAAACTATAACCTTAAACAACTAAAGCAATGGATTTAACCAACATCTTAGGCGCTTTGACGGGCAATGATGCCGTGGGTGCCATCGCACAAAACCTCAACCTCGACTCGAAGCAAGTGTCTTCGGTCATCACCAACGCCCTGCCGTCGCTCCTCGGCGCCATGCAGCAGAACGCCTCCACCGAGGCGGGTGCGGCTTCCTTGGCCGCCGCTCTTGGCAACCATGCCGGCAATGCGGGCAACATCCTCAACAACCTGAAGACCGCCGACCTCACCGACGGCTCCAAGATCCTGAGCCACATCTTCGGCGGCAACCTCTCCAATGTGTTGGGCGGCATTTCGCAGAAGACGGGCGTGGCCACCAATTCGGTGAGCAACATCCTTGCGAGCATCGCCCCCAGCCTGCTCGCCCTCCTCGGCAAAGGCCAACAAGGCAGCGGCACTAACGCGGCTGGCTTAGCCGGCATGTTGGGCATGATTATGGGCGGCACTTCGTCCAACACCAGCAACAGCGGCGGCCTCGGCAGCATCCTTGGCGGCTTAGGCAGCCTTCTGGGGAAAAAATAACCGAAACCCGAACAGATTGGAAAAACCTTTTCGAAGAGTACGGCCAAATTGTGCGGTCGTACTCTTTTTTTGTATTTTTGCACCCGTTTTCTAAAACCAATACACTATGGAACCAACGAACAAACACTTCAAGCGTTACACGGTAACCACGGCCTTGCCCTACGCCAACGGCCCCGTCCACATCGGCCACCTTGCCGGCGTCTATATCCCCGCCGACACCTACGTCCGCTATCTGCGAATGCGCGGCGAGGAAGTCCTGTTTGTCGGTGGTTCCGACGAGCACGGCGTCCCGATTACCATCAAGGCCGAGAAAGAGGGCGTCACGCCACAAGACATTGTTGACCGCTACCACGCCATCATCAAGAAGTCGTTTGAGGAACTCGGCATCAGCTACGATGTCTATTCGCGCACATCCTCGAAGATGCACCGCGCCACGGCACAGGAGTTTTTCAAGAAACTCTACGACGAAGGCAAGTTCATCGAGAAGGAGACCGAGCAATACTTCGACCCAGAGCGACAGAAGTTCCTGAGCGACAGATATATAGTTGGCACCTGCCCGAAATGCGGCGCAGAGGGTGCCTATGGCGACCAATGCGAGAAATGCGGCAGCTCCTTGAGTCCCGACGAGTTGATCAATCCCCATTCGCAACTCAGCGGCGCGGCCTTGGTGAAGAAGCCGACCAAGCACTGGTACCTGCCCTTGGACCAATACGAAGGCTGGCTCCGCGAGTGGATCCTCGAAGGCCACAAGGAATGGAAGACCAACGTCTATGGCCAGGTGAAGAGCTGGCTTGACGGCGGCCTGCAACCCCGCGCCGTCACCCGCGACTTGGACTGGGGCGTGCCCGTCCCGATTGAGGGCACCGACGGCAAGGTACTCTATGTGTGGTTTGACGCGCCCATCGGCTACATCAGCAACACCAAGGAAGTGTGCGAACAGCGCGGCGAGGATTGGGAGAAATGGTGGAAAGACCCCGAGACCAAGCTGGTGCATTTCATCGGCAAGGACAACATCGTGTTCCACTGCATCATCTTCCCCTGCATGTTGAAGGCCTACGGCGACTACATCGTCCCCGAAAACGTGCCCGCCAACGAGTTCCTCAACCTCGAAAACGACAAGATCTCGACCTCACGCAACTGGGCCGTGTGGCTGCACGAATACCTTGAGGAGTTCCCTGGAAAACAGGACGTTCTGCGTTACGTGTTGACCGCCAACGCGCCCGAGACCAAGGACAACAACTTCACTTGGAAAGACTATCAGGACCGCAACAACAACGAACTTTTGGCCATCTTCGGCAACTTCGTCAACCGCACCTTGGTGCTGACGCACAAGTATTACGAAGGTGTTGTGCCCGCCTTGGGCGAACTGAACGACACCGACAAGGCCGCCATCGCCGAGATGGACGCCTATCCGAAGAAAATCGGCAACCTGATTGAGAACTACAAGTTCCGCGAAGGCTTGGCCGAACTGATGAACCTTGCCCGCCTCGGCAACAAATACCTCACCGACAACGAGCCTTGGAAGCAGATTAAGACCGACCCCGAAAGGGTGAAGACCGTGATGGCTTTGTCGTTGCAGATTGTGGCGCACTTGGCCATCCTCAGCGAGCCTTTCCTGCCCTTCAGCGCGAAGAAGTTGCAGCAAATGATTGGCCTTGAAGTGAAAGGCTGGAACGATGCCGAGAGTGCCGTTCTCCTGCCCGAAGGCCACGTCATCGGCCAACCGGAACTGCTGTTCGAGAAGGTCGAAGATAGCGTGGTGGCCGCCCAACTGCAAAAGCTGGAAGACACCAAGAAAGCCAACCAACTCAACGCTTGGAAGCCTAATGAAATCAAGCCAACTGTCAGTTTCGACGACTATATGAAAGTCGATGTGCGCGTGGGTACCGTCCTCGAATGCCAGAAGGTGCCGAAGGCCGACAAGCTGCTCCAGTTCCTCATCGACGACGGCATGAAACAGCGCACCATCGTGAGCGGCATCGCCAAGTACTACACTGAGCCGGAGAAGTTAGTGGGCAAGCAGGTGTGCTTCGTCGCCAACTTCGAGCCGCGCAAGCTGAAAGGCGTGGTCAGCGAAGGCATGATCCTCTCCGCCGAGGACAAGGACGGTCGGCTCGTGCTGCTCACTCCGAGCGACTTGGTGGCGGCGGGATGCAGCGTCGGGTAAGCTACTGAGAAGTTTTTCTTATCGGCGAATGAAACGAATTAGGCGAATTTTTTTGTCGTGTCAGAATAATTCGCTTCATTCGTACAATTCGCCGTTGTTATATTCTTCGCCGAATCCATCACCATTTCTTTGTGACGGGAACTCTCTTATGTTCCAAAGACTTTTTCCCGAAATTAATCAGCAAACCTAACGACAAACCACTTGCTTTCAGGTAGTTGTAAACTTGTGCATAGTGTTCGTCCGTGAAGTCGGTTACGGCTTTCAATTCTACTATGATGGAGTCGTAACAAACGAAATCGGCCCTAAACTCTTTGTCCAAAAGTTGGCCTTTGTAAGTCACTCTGAAGGTTTTCTCCCGCTCGTAGGGAATGCCGCGAAGGTCAAATTCCAATTCCAAGGCTTCTTGGTAAACGGGTTCGGTAAAGCCGCAGCCGATGATTCTGTGGACTTCCATGGCAGCTCCAATGATGTCGTAGGATTCATTTTTGTATAAAATCAAGTCTTCCATTTAGTTATGTTTTTGTTGTCTGCAAATAGTGCTGTTTGTTTTGTCGGCGAATTAAACGAATTAGGCGAATTATTGTTGCGACAACGTAATTCGTTTCATTCGTACAATTCGCCGATTTTATTCTTAGCCGTTAATGTGCTGCCAGCCAGTTGGCCCCCGTGTTCATCTCCACGACGACGGGCACCGAAAGCGGCAAGGCGTTCACCATCTTGTCGTTGACGATTGCTTTCAGCGCGTCGAGTTCGTCTAAATGCGCGTCAAAAACCAATTCGTCGTGTACCTGCAATATCATCTTCGACTGCATCTTCAGCCGTTGCATCTCTTGGTGGATGCCAATCATCGCGATCTTGATCATGTCCGCCGAGCTGCCTTGGATGGGTGCGTTGATGGCGTTGCGCTCGGCGAAACCGCGCACGACGCTGTTCGAGCCGTTGATGTCGCGGAGGTAGCGGCGGCGACCCAAAATCGTCTCCGCATAGCCGCGTTCTTTGGCAAGGGCGATGCTGCGGTCCATGTAAGCGCGAATGCCTGCATACTCCTCGAAGTACTTCTTGATGATGTCGGCGGCCTCGCTGCGCGAAAGCTCCATGCGCTCGGCCAAGCCGAAGGCCGACATGCCGTAGATGATGCCGAAGTTGACGGCCTTGGCACGACTGCGTTGCTCCTTGGTCACCTCGCTCATCGGCACATGGAACACCTTGGCTGCCGTGGCTGCATGGATGTCGTGGCCAAGGTTGAAGTCGGCGACCATGGCGGGGTCTTGGCTTAGGTGGGCGATGATGCGCAACTCGATTTGGCTGTAGTCTGCCGCAAGGAGCGTGTATTGCTCGCTGCGCGGCACGAAGGCGCGACGTATCTCGCGGCCTTTCTCGGTGCGCACGGGGATGTTTTGCAGGTTCGGGTTGTTGGAACTCAGGCGACCCGTGGCCGTAACCGCTTGGTTGTAAGAGGTATGGATGAGGCCGTCCTTCGGGTTGACCAAGGCCGGAAGCGCGTCCAAGTAGGTGGACTTCAGTTTGGTGAACGAGCGGTAGTCCAAAATCATTTGGATGATAGGGTGCTTGTGCAACAGCTTTTGCAGCACTTCCTCGCCAGTGGCGTATTGTCCCGTCTTGGTTTTCTTGGCTTTCTCGTCGATTTTCAGGCGCTCGAAAAGGACTTCGCCAAGTTGTTTCGGTGAGGCAATATTAAAAGGTGTGCCCGCCAACTCATAAATCCGTTCCTCGATTTTGCGGATTTCTCCACCGAACTCCTCGCTGATTTGTTGGAGGTTTTCCGTGTCAATCTTCACGCCGTTGGCCTCCATGCGGCTCAGCACGGGCACAAGCGGCATTTCGATGTCGTAAAACAGCTTCTCCACGCCGTTTTCCTTCAACAAGGGTTGCAGTTTCTCGTAGAGTTGCAGCGTGATGTCGGCATCTTCGGCGGCGTATTCCTTCACCAACTCCACAGGCACTTCGCGCATGGTCTTTTGTTGCCGGCCCTTGCCAATCAGGTCTTCGATGGGGATGGTGACGTAGTTGAGATACACCTCGGCCAAGTAGTCCATGTTGTGGCGTTGCTCGGGTTCGAGGAGGTAGTGCGCTATCATCGTGTCGAACATCAGACCTTTGACTTCGATGCCGTATTGCGCCAACATCGAGATGTCGTATTTCAGGTTCTGCCCGATTTTCAGCAGGGTTTCGTCCTCAAACAAAGGCCGCAGCAGTTCCAATCTTTTTTGACATTCCTCGCGCTCGGCGGGCATGGGCAGATACCAAGCCTCGTGCGCTTTGATGGCGAACGAGAGGCCCACCAACTCGGCGTTGTAAACGTCGATGTCGGTCGTCTCGGTGTCGAAGACGAATTGCTTTTGTTTCGACAAACGCGCCGCCAAAGCCTTGATGTCGGCCTCGGTTTCCACGAGTTTGTAGTCGTGCGCAACGGTCTTGGACGAGGCCTTGTCGGAAAACTCCAGCAGGCCGCTATCGTTACCGCCTTGATGGAACAAATCTAAGGCACCCGAAGGCGAAGCCGAGAACAAATCCGGCGCAGCGGCAGGCTTTTCGACGGCTTGCGTCGCCGAAGCCGTGAGATGCGTCTTGCGGTAGTCGTCCAAGAAACGTTTGGCGAAGGCACGGAACTCCAATTCCTCAAACAAGGCCATCAGCGCGGGCAGGTCGGGTTCCTTGGCGCGCAGTTCCTCCTCGTCGAACTCGACGGGCACCTCCAAGTTGATGGTAGCCAAAGCCTTCGACATCAGTCCTTGCTCGGCAAATGCAATCACGTTCTCCTTCTGCTTGCCTTTCAGCTCGTCGGCGTGGGCGATGAGGTTTTCCACGCTGCCGTATCTCTGCACCAATTGCGCGGCGGTCTTCTCGCCGATGCCGGGGATGCCAGGGATGTTGTCGGCGGCATCGCCCCAAAGCCCAAGGATGTCAATGAGTTGCTTCGGCTCGTTGATGCCGTAGCGTTGGCACACTTCCTTCGGACCCCAAACCTGTGCCGGCTCGCCAAACTTGGCCGGTTTGTAGAGCAAGACGCGGTCGGTGACGAGTTGCCCAAAGTCTTTGTCGGGGGTCATCATATAGGTCATAAATCCTTGTTGCTCAGCCTTTTTCGACAAAGTGCCAATCACGTCGTCGGCCTCATAGCCTTCCACGCCATAGATGGGGATGTTGAAGGCCTCGATGAGCCTTATTATATAAGGTATGGCGTCGCGCAGGTCGTCAGGCATCTTCTCGCGATTGGCCTTGTAGTCGCTGTATTCGGCCTGCCGTTGTGCGGTGCCGGCCACGTCGAAGGCCACGCCGATGTGGGTGGGCCTCTCGTTCTTCAGGATCTCGTAAAGCGAGTTGAGGAAGCCCATCACCGCCGAGGTGTTGAGTCCTTTCGAGTTGATGCGCGGGTTCTTGTTCAAGGCAAAGAACGCCCTGTAAATCAGCGCGTAGGCATCCAAGAGGAAGAGTTTTTTCTCCGTGTTTTCCATGGTGTCGGTTTTTGAGGGGTAAAGATACGGAGTTTCGGGATTGCTTCGCAAGAAATCGTCGAAAATCGTCGCAAAACAAAACAACCTGTCCGCTTATTGGCGTTTCAGTTGCTCCACATAGTCGTCGATGCGGTGCAGTTCGGCGGGGATGTCGATGTTCTGCGGGCAATGCGGCGCACATTGGTTGCAGCCGATGCAATGGTTGGCTTGCCGCAGCCCCGGAACGTTACGGTCGTAGCCGATGAGGAAACGCTTGCGCGCCTTTTTGTACTCTTGCGCCTCGCGGCTGCCGGCGGGCATTCCCCCTTCGTTGATGCAGGCGTTGTAGTAGCTGAACACGGCGGGGATGTTCAGCCCGTAAGGGCAGGGCATACAGTAGTTGCAGGCCGTGCAAGGCACGGTCTTCAGTTCCACGATCTCTTCCGCGATTTTCATCAGGAAAGCGTCTTCTTCGGGCGTGATGGGACGCAGTGGCGAGTAGGTCTCGATGTTTTGCTTCAGGTGCTCCATGTAGGTCATGCCGCTGAGCACGGTGAGGATGCCTTCTGGTGTGCCGGCATAGCGGAAGGCCCAACGCGCCACGGGCGTTTCGGGTTCGCGCTCCTGCATCTGCTTGACGATGAAGTCGGGCTGGCTGCCCAAGCGTCCGCCGAGCAGCGGCTCCATGATGACGGCGGGAATGCCGCGTTTCTCCAACTCATCGTAGAGGTAAGAGGCGTTGGTGTTGCGCGGGTTGATTTGGGCGGCGTAGTTCCAGTCGAGATAATTCAGCTCAATCTGGACGAAATCCCAGTGGTAGCGGCCTTCGTCGTGCCATTGCAGCAGCATGTCGAAGATATTTATGTCGCCGTGGTAGGAGAATCCGAGGTTGCGTATGCGGCCTTTCTCTTTCTGCTCTACAAGCCAGTCGAGGATGCCGTTGTCGATGTAGCGACCGTTGAAGGCCTCGGTGGCGTTGAAGTTGCCGCTTGCCATGCCGACACCATGCAGCAGCAGGTAGTCCACATAGCTGGTTTGCAACTCTTTCAGCGAGTTCTCGAACATGGCTTGTGATGCCTCGCGGCTCCATGTCGAGGGACTGAAGTTCGACAGTTTGGTGGCGATATAATATGAATTGCGTGGATGCCGTGCCAAGGCGATGCCCGTGGCGCGTTCCGAAAGGCCCTTGCAGTAGGCCGGCGAGGTGTCGAAATAGTTGACGCCATGCTCAAGGGCATAATCGACTTGCTGGTTGACCATCTCTTGGTCGATGGGCGAATCGGGGTTTTCGCGTGCCGAGCCGCCTGCTTCGACGGGCAGGCGCATCATGCCGTAGCCGAGCAGCGACACGCGGTCGCCCGTGTTGGGATTGGTGCGCAGGGTCATCTCGCCCTTGCCGTCGAGGATGCCTTCAAGGACGGTCGGCTTGTCGCCCTCTGATTTGCAGGCCGACAGCACCACCGAAGTGGCCACCGCCGCGCTGCCTATATGCTTCATAAATTCTCTTCTATCCATTGTATTGCTTATTGATACGGTTTTTGTTTTTTTGCAGCAGGGGTTTACACCGCCTGCTTATGGTTCTGTCGTCCCTACGGGACTAATCCAAACTGACAACTGCTAACTGTCAACTGTCAACTAATATGGTGCATTTCGTTCCCTTCCACATAAATCGCGCTGAACGGGCGGGCGGGACAGAGGTTCTCGCAGGCGCCGCAGCCGATGCATTTCTCCACATCGACGGCGGGCACTTTCACGTCTTCGAAGTCCACCATCTGGATGGCTCCCGTCGGGCAGTGGCGGGCACAGTTGCCGCACGAAACGCCGTCCCTGAAGATGACGCAATTCTCCTTGATCCACACGGCATGACCGACATGGATGCTCGTTTTTTCCTCACGGGAAATGGGCTTGATGGCTCCCGTTGGACAAACCTCGCCGCACCGCGTGCATTCGGGGCGGCAGTAGCCGCGCTCAAACGACATCGTGGGCTGCATGAGGGTCAGCAGGTCGGTGGAGGGACGCAAGACGTTGTTGGGGCAACTCGAAACGCAGAGTTGGCAAGCCGTGCAATGCTTTTGCAGATGGCGGGCCGAGACGGAACCCGGAGGCGTGACGGGCGTCTGCCGCTTCGGGGCTACTTTGTCCTCGATGGCAGCCAAGCCGCCGTCCACCTTCATTTCGGTTTGCGCCAAAGCCGCCGTGGTGCCTGCCATCGCCGCGCCCACCAAGAAGGAACGGCGACTTGCATCGACAGGTTGCGGTTGGGCGGCAGGTTTCTTCGCGGTGTAATGCAGTGCGTCGAACTTGCACTTGTCGAGACAGTCGCCGCAAACCACGCAACGCGAATAGTCCACCGTACCGTTCTTGAAGTCGATGGCTTGCGCCTTGCAGTTCTTTTCGCAGAGGCTGCATTTCTTGCACTTGCTCTCGTCGAAACGGACGCGGAAAAGCGAGAAGCGCGAGAAGAAACTGAGTATCGTTCCCACGGGGCAGATGGAGTTGCAGTAAAGCCGCCCTTTGCGCCAAGCGATGAACCCTAATATTAATAAGGTAAGGAGTGCCACCACGAAAGTCGTCACGCTGCGCATCCAAACCTGCACCTCGGTGAAGTTGTAGCGGTCGTGGCTCGCGTCGATGCTGGCAAGCCAGTTGTTGAGCAGGTCATACAGCGGCTTGAACAGGCTGTTGACGATACGCCCATAGGCACTGTAAGGCGCGAAAAGCGTCGTGACGGGCGCAAAGCCGAGGATCATCGCGACGACGAAAACGGCTAAGAATCCGTAGCGCAGCCACTTGTTTTCCTTAGCGTAGCTGAAACGATTCTTCTTGGCCTTGCCGCCAAGCCACGAAAAGAAGTCTTGCATGGTGCCCAACGGACAAACCACGCTGCAATAGATGCGCCCGAACAGCAGCGCGACCACGACAAGCACGGCCAACACACCAAAGTTCAAGGCCATCAAGGCGGGCAAAAACTGGATCTTGGCCACCCAGCCGGCCCAAAGGTGTACGTTGAACCCGATGCCGAGCAAAAGCAAGGTCACCAAGGCCATCATGGCCACCTGAAGGCAAATTCTGATTTTTCGTAACATAATGTTTTTGAGTTAGTTGGTATTTGAGTTAGTCTGTTTTCTTGGTTCAGGCGGATTTGAAATCCGACTGAGTTGAATATGGGGATTTCAAATCCCCTTCTCATTGCGAGCGGATTTCAAGTCCGCTCGAACTACTGTTTTGGTTTCTTTTTACTATACCAATACTTGCCTCATACAGCAGGTAAATCGGCAGTGTGACCAAGGTCAGCGTCACCGCGTCGCCCGTAGGGGTGATGACGGCGGCAACGATGGCGATGCCGACGATGGCGTGCCGACGGTATTTCTTCAATGTGTCGGCGGTCAGCAGGCCCATCTTGGCGAGGAAATAGTTGAGGATGGGAATCTCGAACAGCAGTCCCATCAAGAGGCTCAGCATGACGAATGAGGAGATGTAGGACGAAAGCGAAATCTGGTTCACCACCGCGCCATACACCTGATAGCCGACCAAAAACCTGAACGAGAACGGGAAGATGACGAAATAGTTGAGCAACACTCCCGCCACGAAAAGCAAAGTGCCGCCAAGGAGCAAAGGCGTCGTGTAGCGCCGCTCGCGTTCATAAAGCGCCGGCACGACGAAGCCATAGAGTTGCGCGAGCAGGAAAGGGAACGTCAGCACGAGGCCGGCCCACAGCGCCACTTTGACGTGGGTCATGAACTGTGCCGCCAGTTCCGTGTTGATGAACTGCGCCTCGAATGCGCCCGGACACAAGGATGCCCATCCCGTCGCCTGCGACAACCGGCACAAGCCACGGTAGGAAACGAAATCGGCCGAGGAAGGCGCAAAGAGCACCCGAAACAGCAAGTCCTTGAAGCAAAAAGCCACCACAGCCCCTATGAGCCAAGCGACAAGGCAGCGGAACAAGACCTTGCGGAACTCCTCAAGATGATCCCAAAACGACCTCGCATCTTCCGCGCTCATTCCTTGCCGTCGTTATCCTTGGGGTTGGTGTCTTTCTCGTCTTCGATGCCGTTCACGCCTTCCTTGAAGCTCTTCACTCCCTTGCCGAGGCCTTTCATGAGTTCCGGAATCTTCTTGCCGCCGAAGAGCAGCAGGACGAGCGCGACGATGATAATGATTTCCGTCGTTCCAATGTAAAGCAATTGCATGATTCGATGAATTTTGGGTTAATCGATGCAAAAATAGGGAAAAAACTTTTTTGTGCAAACTCGTTTTTATTCCTCGTAAATGACATGTATCAGCACCTTGCCCACCATGCCGAGCGTTTCCTTGTCGATGTTTTCGAGGTTGTCGTTGTGCGTGTGCCACACTTCGGGGAAGCATCCGTTGCTGCTATTAGGCTGTAAGTCAATGATGTCGATTGTCGGGATGCCCGCCACTTGGTTCATGGGGATGTGGTCGTCGCTGATCATGGTGCCCAACTCGTTGGAGAAACAAGGCCGATAGCCCAAGTCGTGTGCCTTGTGCCATACTTTGTTGCTCACCCAAGCGGCAAAGCCCTGCGAATAGTATTCCTTCTCGAAATTGGGATTGGAGCCGCCCACCATGTCCAAAAGGATGCCGTAATAGGCCTTGTAGCCATACACATGCGGGTGCCTTGACCAATATTGCGACCCCAAAGCCCAGTAATTGTCGTTGCCATTGTAATAATCAAAAGCTTGGTCTTGGTGCGGGCCGTAGTCCTCAAGGTCGAAAAGGACGATGTCGATGCCGAGGTTGTCGGGCAAAGGTTGCGCCTTGAATTGTCGGGCGCATTCCAGCAGCACGCCCACGCCGCTGGCACCGTCGTTGGCGCCGTCGATGGGCGTGTGGCGATAGGACTCGTCGGCGTCATGGTCGGCGAAAGGACGCGAGTCCCAATGCGAGCAAAGCACGATGCGCTTCTTGGCCTCGGGATTGAACACGGCGACGATGTTCTTCCCGTCGATGCCACGGTCGTTGTAAAGCCGTGTGCGGAACTCCTGAACGACGACGGTATCCGCCCAATCGCCCAACTTGGCTGTCAGCCATTCGGCGCAGGCGGCGTGGGCGGGCGTTTCGGGCACACGCGGCCCGAAAGCGGTTTGCGCCGCCACAAAATGGTAGGCCGAATCGGCGTTGAAGTCCGGCGTCACGACTTTTTTCCTGACTCCCGTTTTGGGCGCGTCGTTTCCCTTGGGCTGTTTCTCGCCGCACGAGGCCAACAGAAGGGCCGCGATGATGATGAAGAATGTCTTTTTCATGGAGTGCCGTTTTTGGTAAAAGCCAAGCTGATGGTCAATCCTCCGGCGTCAAAGCGGCAATCATTTCGTTGATCTTGGCTTTCACGTCGTCGATGAAGTTGTCGGGGTTGAGGTCGGCCTTGAAGCTCTTGTCGCGGGTGGCAAACTCCAAGGCGTTGCGTTCCAACGTCTTCGGACTGACCACGATGCGCAGCGGAACGCCTAAAAGGTCGGCATCGGAGAACATCACGCCCGCGCTGATGTTGCGGTCGTCGTAGATGACCTCCACGCCTGCCTTCTTCAGCTCGTCATACACCTTGTCGGCCACGCGGCGCACGTTCTCGTCGGCGACGCGCAGGGCGCACACCTCGACTTGCCACGGCGCGATGGTGATGGGCCAGATGGGACCGTAGTCGTCGCGACTCACCTGACAGACCGAAGCCATCAGTCGGCCCACGCCGATGCCATAGCAGCCCATGATGGGGTGTTTCAGCGTGTTGTCGCTGTCCAAGTACTGCATGTTCATCGACTCTGTGTATTTCGTTCCAAGTTGGAAGATGTTGCCCACCTCGATGCCACGGCTGACGGTGATGCTGTGCTTGCCGCACTCGGGGCAGATGCCGCCCGCCGTGGCCTTGGCGATGCTGTCGTAGCGCACCTCGCCGAGGTCGCGGGCCATGTTCATGCCCTTGTAGTGGTAGTTCGGCTTGTTGGCACCGGCCACGAAGCTGTTCAAGGTCTTCAGCGACTCGTCGTACACCACAGTAATGCCTTCCGGCAAGCCCTTAGGGCCGATGAAGCCGGGGCAGACACCCATCTCGGGTGTGACGGTGGCGGCATGCACCTCGGCGCCAATCAAGTTGCGAAGCTTGGTCTCGTTCACTTCGAGGTCGCCACGCAGGAAAGCGATGACCAGCGAATCGTCCATGTTGCGCTGATAGAGCACGGCCTTGCACGACTGCAACGGCGACTTGTGCAGGAAGTTGCACACGTCCTCGATGGTCTTTTGTTCGGGGGTATAGACCTCCTCCAACGGCTCGACGGGATAGTCCTCGTTATGTACGATGCAGTCGGCGGCCTCGCTGTTGGAGCGGTAGCCGCATTCGGGGCAGATGACGATAGTGTCCTCGCCGATCTCCGTGAGCAACATGAACTCATGCGACACGCGCCCGCCCATCATGCCCGAGTCGCTCTTGACGGCCACCACCTCCGGCACGCCGCAACGGGCAAAGATGCGCTCGTAGGCATGGTAGGCTTCGGCGTAGTATTGCTCCAAGTCCTCCTGCGAGGTGTGGAAGCTGTAGGCGTCCTTCATCGTGAACTCGCGGGTGCGGATGAGTCCGGCACGCGAGCGGGGCTCGTCGCGGAACTTGGTCTGGATTTGGTAAATCATAAAGGGGTATTGCGTGTAGCTCTTCGCGGCGTCGCGGGCCAGCTGCACGGCGGCTTCCTCGTGGGTCATGCCAAGCACCATGTCGATGCCGTTGCGGTCCTTGAAGCGCAGCAGTTCCGAGCCGATGCTGGTGTAGCGTCCCGACTCCTGCCAAAGCGTTCCTGGCATCACCACCGGAAACATCACCTCTTGTCCGTCGATGCGGTCCATTTCCTCGCGGATGATGTTCTCAATCTTTTTCGCGATGCGCTTGGCCGGCATGAAGAAGGAAAACAGGCCCGTGCCTACCGACTTGATGTAGCCGCCGCGCACCATCAGCGCCTGGCTTTCAATAACGCAATCGGCGGGAGCTTTCTTGAATCTTTCTCCCAATAACGATGAGACTTTCATATCTGATTATTTTTGTTGCTGACTATTTGGGCGGCAAAATTACACAATTTTTTCAAGCCAAAACACTTTCAAGGTCTTTCAGAGCCTTGCGCACCGACAATCCGTTGTGCAACACTTGGAACACCGTGTCGGCGATGGGCATTTTCTGTCGTTGTTCGAGCGGAAGGTCTTGGAACATTCGGGAGGCAAAATAGCCTTCAGCCACCATGGTCATCTCATTAAGGGCGGTTTTCACGGTGTTTCCACGGCCTATCAGCAAGCCAAGCTGACGGTTTCGGCTATGGCTCGAATAACACGACACTAACAAATCGCCAAAAAAGTTGGACGGTGTGAACTTGGTCAAGTCATTGACGCTCTGCGGGTCCAGCAGAAGATACATTTCCTTGATGCAGTTCGACACCAAGACGGAAATGAAGTTGTCGCCATAGCCCAAGCCCACGGCCATGCCCACCATGACGGCATAGATGTTTTTCAACACCGCAGAGCATTCCGAATAGCGCATGTTCCTCACATAATTCACCTTGAGGAATGGCGTTTTCAGCTTTTCGCCCACAATGCGGGCTTTGCCGACGTTGGAGCATGCTATGGTCATATAGGTGAGTCGCCCGTATCCCACCTCCTCGGCATGGGTCGGGCCGCTCAGGAAACACACCTGCGCTCCCGAGAGACCGTAATCGTGTTTAAGATAATCCGTGACGAATTGGTTTCCATCAGGAATGATGCCCTTGATGGCCGAAACGACCATTTTCTCCTCCAACGGAACTTGCAGTTCGGAAAGGTAACTCTTCAGGTAAGCGGCCGGCATGACCATGAAAATGATGTCGGCGCTTCCAACGATTTCATTCAAATTGTCGGAAAGGTGAATCTGGCTCATATCAAACTTGATGTCAGAGAGATAGCGGCAGTTGCGGCCTTCGTTTTGCAGCGACTCGCGCACCTCGGCATTACGGACATACCAACTTACCGACGGCTCGTTCGTCGCCAGCACCTTGACCAATGCCGTAGCCCAACTGCCGTGCCCGATGACAGCGCAACGCGATTTTTCGTTGACGGGGTTATCCATACCTATTTACCAATAAAAAACGTGCAAAGATACGGGATTTATCCTTGCCTGTCCACGGGGTTGGCATATATTCCCAAGAAAATCGCTTCCAACTCCTCACGGTTCATGTCGGGATGGTCGTTCATCCAATCCATGTATTTTAGGAACGCGGCTTTTTGTTCCTTTGTATAATGCGCGGCGTAAATGTCGCTGCCGCTCCGCAAGTCGTGGGCGATGTAGTTGTTGGGCCAAAGCCGGTAATTCGTGATGATTCGTTGGTCCATCAAGGCCGCAACACATTTGTAATAATCGTTTGATCCACAGTCGTTCAGCTGTCGCAAGTCGCTTTCCCCGACTGGTTGGCAGAAGTGCAGGTGCACACGGCCTTTGTGTTGTTTCAAGCCCGTCACGATGCTGTTGAGGTCTTCTCCGGGCTTCTTTTCGTAATGGCCTTTCTTCTTGGTCAGATACAATTCCAAGGTCTTCAGCTTGTCGCACGACTCCCACTCGTACGAAACCGAAACGGGCACGATGTTCAGTTCGGCCAACGAAGCCACGCGGTCGTCGCGGCGGCTCATCCCGAACATCTTGATGATGGCGGGGTCGGTGGCGTCGATGCCGTCCTTGGTGCGACCGTTGCGTTGGGCAATCCACACCGATTCGTGCATCTCTGTGATGACATGACGCATATATTCCGACATGTGCAACATGCTGTTGTAGAACTCTTTGGGTGCTCCTCCACGCTCGGTGCGAAACATCTTGTTCGATTTCCCGAAATCGATGACGAAAGGATGGCACATCAGATTGCTGCCGAAGGTGATCTGGCAGATGGGATATTTGTTGATGTGGACGACATACTGCAAAAACATGGCATCCATCACAATGTCGCGGTGGTTGGAAACAAAAAGGTAAGGCTTCTTCTCGTCGATGTTTTCCAACCCCGACCAATCGAACCGGATCTCGGTCTTGGTCAACAGCCGTTCAAAAACGTCCTTCACCACTTTTTCCTGAAACTCCTCCGTGGAGCGCACCTTGCGAATCCTGTCGCGCAACACGTCAACGGGCACGTCGGGCATGAGATACCCTACGATGGAGGGAATAAGCTCGTGATTGGCGATGCGTTGCATTGCCGCGGGTATCTCCGCGTCGCAGTAGGGTCTGATGTCGTCAAAATCAGTCGTCATTGCTTTCTTAAATCGAGGAATTTGATGGGTTTGCGGCTTTTGGCGGGATAATTGATTCGCTGTATCTCCTCAACGGGATGGATTTCGACCTGCGGTGCCACTCGGATGCGCGAGCGAAAACTGTCTTTCAGCTCTTTCACCACGTCGAAGTCGGGTTCATACTTCAAGCCGATCTTCACCACCACGTCGTCGGTGCCGGCATCGCTTTGGCGCACCTCGATGACGTAGTTCTCCACATAGTCGGTGTTGTCGAGCACGTCATTAATCGCAGGCGGATAGAGCGTGGTGCCTTTCAGCTTGATCATGTTGTTCTTGCGGCCCACGAGCGGTGTGAGGCGGTAGGAATTGCGTCCGCACTTGCATTGCTCCATGATTTTGGCGGCGATGTCGCCTGTGCGGAAACGCAGCAGCGGCATGGCCTCAACGCCCAACGTCGTCACCACGATTTCGCCCGGTTGTCCGTCGGGCACAGGCAGGCCGTCTTCGCCGATGATTTCCACGATGATGAGTTCGGGGTGTACATGGCCGCCAAGACCGTATTCGCATTCCGAGAAGGTGGCGCCCATCTCGGTCGAAGAGTAGGTCGCGAAGAGCTGCACGTCCCATTTCTCCTTGATTTTGCGCCCTAAGAGGTTAAGCTCAAGGTTTTGGTCGCGCAGGCCCTCGCCGATGCCGATGATGCGGCGGACGCTGCTGTTCTTGTAGTCGATGCCGTGCTCTTCGGCGTATTGTATCAGCCTCAGGATGAACGACGGCACGCACATGATGGTGTCGGGCTGGATGCGGCGGATGGTGTCCCACTGCAATTCGGGGATGCCGTTGCCCACGCGGATGACGCCCGCGCCGAGTTCGCGCAAGCCGAGGAAATAGGCCAAGCCCGCCATGAAACGCTTGTCGATGGTGGTCATCAGCTGCACAATGTCGCCCGGACGCACGCCGGCGCATTCAAACGACTTCTTCTCGTTGTAAGCCAAGCGTTGCAGGTCTTTTTCGGTGCAGCCGAAGGTGACGGGGTCGCCCAAGGTGCCCGACGTTGTGATGTAGTCGATGATTTTCTCCTTCGGGCAGCAACGGAATTCCTCGTTGAAGAGTTGCAGGTCCTTCTTCTCGGTGAACGGTATCTTCACCAAGTCCTCGATGTGTTCGATTTTGTCGATGTTGATGCCGTAGCTCTTGAACATCCGCTGGTAATAAGGCGAATGCGCTTGCAAGTAGGCCAAGGCCTCGTGCAGCAGTTGCTCTTGGTAAGCCTTGATTTCCTCTGAGGATTTGTATTCGATGTCGTGTTTATCCATAATCCAGTGCTATTAAAACTGCAATTCACTTATCCATTTCAAAAACTCTTGTTTCCATTGGCGACATTCTGCCGTGCCTTTTTCTTCGTTAGCCCCAAAGCCGTGACCTCCCGTCTGGTATTGTATATAACTGTGATTCACTTGGTTAGCCGTCAGAGCGGAATCGAGCAAAACCGAGTTGTGGTATTCCACCACGGGGTCGTCGACGCAATTCACCAAGAAGACTGGCGGACAATTGGCGGGGACATGGCGTTCGAGCGAGAGCGAGTCCATCATCATCTCGTTGTGCTGCCGTTTTTCGCTGAGCAAGGCCCGACGCGAGCGTTTGTGGACACAGTTCTCACGCATGGTCACCACGGGATAAAACGGGCAAACGAAGTCGGGCCGCAGGTTGGTTTCCGTATTTATTCCACTCATTGCCAAAAAGTTGGTTTCATTGAAACAAGCCGCCGACATCACCAAATGGCCGCCGGCCGAGAAGCCCATCATGCCCACCTTTGCGGGGTCGATTTGGTATTCCTCGGCGTGTTCGCGCACCCATTGCAAGGCGCGTTGCGCATCGGTGATCATGTCGGGATATTGCTTGCCGCGAAAGAGGATGCGATAATGCCAGAAAAAGGCCCCAAAACCCGCAGTACGATAACGCAAGACAAAAGCCGAAATGCCGTTGCTTTGCAACCATTGGGCCACGCCGTCGCCTTCGGTTTCGTCGTCAAGCCAAAAATAACTGCCTCCCGGACACACGATGACGGCAAGACCCGTGTCGTTGTTTTCGGCCAAATAGGGTGTCAGCGTGACGTTTTTGCCGTTTTTGACGTCAAAGCCATCCCACAACCCTATCCTTTCCTGTGCGGCGACCATATTCACAAGAACGAGCAACAAACATAGAACCAATGGCTTACAACGCATCATTTACCAAGAACTTTCAGCACTTCCTCTTTGGAGAGTTGGCGATACTTGTGTTGCATATCGGCAAAGAAATCCACTTGGAAATACTCCTCGTCGTAGAACGACAGCTTCGAGTTGGTGTCGGGCGTGCATTCCAAATAGACGATGTCTTCCAACTTCAAACCCTTCGCTTCGCAAATCTGGTCGGCCAATTTCTTGCCGGCGTAGGTCACGGACGTGCCGGGGTTGTCTTGGTACAATTCGGTGACGATGACGTATGTCTTCCCCTCCACTTCCCTGATTTTCAGGCCGCAGGAGGATTCCATGTCCCATTCGCCCTTAAAGGGGAAAATCTCGTCGTAATATTCTGGTGAAACTTTCATTTTCTGGATTCAAAGATTTAAAATTCAAAGATTCAAAGATTTAAAATTCAAAGATTTAAAATTTAAAATTTAAAGATTTAAGATTCCGCATTCATAATTCCGCATTCCTACCTCATACCTCATACTTCATACCTCCTACCTCATACCTCCCAACTGAACAACTCTAAACTCTAAACCCTAAACTCTAAACTCTAACATTGACATTGCGTTTCGTGCGGTCCACGTCGCGGCCAAACGACTTGTTGGCCAACTTGCGGTCGCGCGGACGGTAAGTGCCGTCTTCCATCTCGCGCAAGGCCACGTTGCAGAACAGGCGGAACATCTTCTGCTCTTGCGTCTCGTCGGCGTAGAAGCTCTTCCAAGCGTAGTCATAGAGGTCTTGCAGCTTTTCGGGCGACATGTGTTTGGGCTGATACACCACCTGACCGGCGTTGTAGTGGTCCCAGTCGAAGTCGAAGATGCGGCCTTGGCGCAGCAGGTCGTCGTGGCCCTTGGTGTGGGGGAACGGCGCAAAGATGGTGAACTCGGCCAAGTCGAGGTCGATTTCACCGAGAAAGTCTATCAATCGCTTGATGTCGTCCTCGGTCTGGTTGTCTAAGCCAAAGAGGATGGTGCCTTCAACGCCAATGCCGTAGTCGTGGTAGCGTTTCACGCGCTCCTTGATGTAGTCGGAGGTGTCGTAAACGGCTTGATACACATACCATGCGCCGGCTTTGGCGGCCAAGTCGAGCACCTCGGGGTCGTCCTCGATGGTGTGGCTGATCCATTTCTTCTTCAACGGCGCGATGGCACGGAAGAGGTCAATCTCCCACTGCTTGTCCTGCGCCAACGAGTTATCGACGATGAAGAGGCGGTTGTTGTCGATGCCGGCCATGTCTTCCACCACCTTATCGACGGGGCGCGGGCGGAACTTGCGTCCGCCGAGATACGACACCGCGCAAGGATAGCAGCTGAAGCGGCAGCCACGGCTCGCGTTGAACAGGTCAACCATCTGCACGCCCTTGTGGTTGTAGAGGTCGCGCTTGTAGAGGTCGCGGCGGCAAGGCCCCACGCTCTCGATGGGCGGCTGGTTGCCCATGTAGTTGTAGATCTTCTTCAGGCAACCGTTTTGCCAGTCTTGGATGACTTGCTCTGAACGGCCTTCCGACTCGCCGAGAAACACGCTATCGACATGGTCAACCATCTCGTCGGCATGGAGCATGGTGGAAATGCCGCCTGCTATCACGGTCTTGCCGCGACGGTGGTACTCGTCGGCGATGGCCCAGCCGCGCTTCACCTGCGTGGTGAGCATCATCGAAAGGGCCACGAGGTCGCATTCCTCGTCAAAATCGATGGCTTCGACGTTCTCGTCGGTGAACGAGATGTCAACATAATCGGGCAAGGTGGCCGCAAACGCCACGGGGCCGTGAGGCGGCAGGTTGAAGGTCGTCTGACCCGGCAGCTTGTTCCACTTGGGATAAATCAGTTTCAGTTTTATCGTGTCCATATCAAGTGTCGTTGGATTTGCAAAATTACAATTTATTCATTTCCGTTTGCATTTTTGTTGATTTTTCGCACAATGACGTTATGCCCCACCAAGGCCTCGACCGTCTCGATGGCGGTGAGCGACACGCCGCACAAGCCGTGGATGTTGACGTTCTGCCCCGTCAAGAAAAGGTTCCTGACCTTCGTGAAAACCGACATTTGCGAAAGCATGAGGTCGCCGCTTTCCTTTCGGAAGCCGAAGTTCGACCCTTCCTTGTTGCCGTAATAGTCGCGGATGGTGAGTGGCGACGAGGCGAAAGCGAACTCGATGCCGCTGCGGAAATCGGGATAGATCGATTCCATCAGGTCGAGCACCTTTTCCGTCGTCGCTTGTTTCCATTGCCTGTAGGCCTCGCCTCGATGCCCGGTTGAAGTGTGTTCCCAAGCTCGCACTTGCTCGAACTCCATCGGGCTGATGATGACCATTGTTTCGGCAAACTCGCCTTGCGCAGCCTTGGGCGGCGTGACAAACATCACGCCGTCCGGCCATTCCGAAGACGAATGTCGCCAATTCTTCATGCAATAGCTGGCATGGTTGAGATAAGGGAACGCGCCCTCCTTGAACTTGACGAAGACCTTGAAACTGGATAAGGTTTCGGGCACCGCACGGACGCGCCGCCTGAAAGCGGCCGTAAACGCCTGTTCGTCAATAATCCGCAACAACACGTCGGGATGCACGTCGGAGATGTAGTTGTCGGCACGATAGGTGTGGCCGTTTTTGGTCTCTACGCAAGTCACCATCCGGTTTTCGACGCGAATCCTGACCACTTCCTCGTTGGGCACAACCTTTCCGCCGGCATCCGCTATCACCTTTGCCAAGGCGTCGGCCAACTGCTGGCTCTCGCCCTCAAACTGCGAAACCCCATTGATGTGAAGCGTGGTGAGCAAGGCATAAATGTAGGCCGGCGTGGTCTCGCCAACGCCTCCAAACAACGGCGTGAGGTAATGCAACAAAGCTTTCAGCCGTGGATTGGTGAGGTATTTGTCCATCAACTGGTTGGTGGAGCACAAAAAGTCGTCGCTGTGGAGGAGGTTGTGCGTGGGTGTCTCGCGCAGATAGAAAAGGTCTTCTTCTTCGGAAAGCTCGAAAAGGCGGTTGATGTAGGCGGCGATGTGCTCTTTTTCGTCGGGGAACCGCTCCGAAAGATACGCGACATACCGCTCCTTTCCTTTGGGCAAACAATACGTCGCGCCTTCGCTCAACGCCACGACCACATCCGACACGTCATCGTCGGTCGGACGAAGGGAAATCTTGTCTGTAACACCAAGATAATCAAAAAGTTTACGCATGTTTCCTCCCTCGTGGAAGCCTCCGAAGAGGTGCATCCCCGTCGGGAAACTCACCCCGTGCCGCTTGAACGTCTGCAAGCCGCCGCCGATGATGGCGTTTTTCTCCAAAACGGTCACCTTGTAGCCTTCCTTGGCCAACAACGCGCCCGAAACCAAGCCGCCCAATCCTCCGCCGACGACGACAACGCTCTTGCGGTTTGATTCCACCATCTGTCGCCAAACCTTTTCCTCGCCCAACAAATGCTGACACACGTTTAGCGTGCCGACCAAAACGCCCAACATCCCGTGCGAGTTGATGTTTTGCCCGACCAAGAGCAGGTTGGGCACTTTGGTCCTAAACGACACCCTGTCGGCAATGTTGCTGACGTTTCTCGCCAAACCATAGATTGAGCCTTCCGGAGTCAGCGTATAGTCGCGATAGGTCAATGGCGTGGCGGCATGATAACCTGCCAACGCGTCTCTTGTTCCGGGGAAATCCTTTTCTACGGCATCCAACAAGCGTTCCGCCATCTTATGCTTGAAGTCCTCATACTCCTTGCCTCGTTGCCCGACGGTTGTGCCTTCCCAGGTTCGCAAGGCATCCATCGACATATAGGCCAAAACGACGCCGCATTTCGCATGTTTCGGTTGGGGTTCGTGGCAATGGTGCATATAAAGATAGCCTTGCGGCCAAGTTGCGTCAACGGCGCCATCCATCGCCCAGGGCGAATCGGTGCCGAAGCCGTAGAAATTGGAGTTCATGTAGGGCATGGCTCCCGCTTTGTAATGCAGAAAAAGCGAGAACACCGAAATGGTATCGGGAATGTGCTTTAGGCGTCGTTTGTAGAACTCGGTAAAGACACCCGGGGCCACCAAATCGACCAATTGCTTTGGGCTGACGTCTGAAATGACCACATCGGCATCGAAAAACGCGCCGTTTGCGGTCATCACGCCTTTTGCCTTCCGGTTTTCGACCACCACCCGTGTCGCCTTATGCCGAGTCACGACGGTGCCTCCGTGTTGCTCAAGCACCTTGCTCAAGGCTTCGACGATGGCATCGCTGCCCCCGACGATGCGAAACGCGCCCTTGTTGTAAAAATCAAAGATGAAGGCGTGGGTGGCAAACGGCGTCTTGCCCTTTTGGGCCGCATAAAGCGAGAGGTTGCCCACCAGCACATCGCGAAGCAAGGGGTCGGTGATGGTTTGGTCTATGACCTCGTCGATGCTCTTGTTCAGCAGCTCCACGTCAAAAGGCCGCCTTCCCCCTTCCAGCGACAACTCGCGAAACGGCGACATCGAAGCCACTTGCTCCACCAAGTCGCAATACCGCTCCAAGTTTTCCCTCTGCGTGGGGAAACGCTGCGCCAACCGTTCGACGAAAGCCTCGCGCCCGTTGGGAAACGCGAACCGTTCGCCATGCAGCGAAACCACGTCATAGCCCGCCGCATCAAGGCGGTTGAACATGATTTTATCCTTGATTTCAAGATAGTTAAGGTAATTGGAAAGCACTTGGCCTGCGTCGAGGCTGCCGATGAAATGCATTCCTGTCTCAAACTTCACGCCCTCGCGCACAAAACATTGCAGGCATCCTCCGATTTGGCTCCCCTGCTCCAAGACGGTGACTTCATAGCCGTTCTTTGCCAAAACCACCCCGGCGGAAAGTCCGCCCAAACCGCTCCCTATGACGACACACTTCTTCATTTCAGAAACATTTGGGCATCGATGACACAATCGCCTTTCGGCACCTCGGCATCCGACGCGAGGAAATGCAGGTTGTCGGGGATATGACTTGTGTGCGAAGCAATCAGATGCTTGTCTTCGTCGGCTTCGACGGCATAGACCTGCATATCGCGGTGAACCAAGGCGATGGTCCATGCCAACTCGCCGTAGCCGCTGTTTTTCAGCAAGATGCTCCCGCCTTGCAAGGCATCAATCTCGGCGGCGTGGGCCTTGATTCGTTTGAGGTTCCTGCGGCATTCGCGTTCCACTTCGTTGCCTTTGTAGATGTACTTGTATTTCACGAAAGGCAGCACATATTCCGTGTTTTCGCGCAACGTCCTGATTTCCTCGAAATGCTTGACGTAATAATCGTGGTACTGCGAGGTCAAGGCACGGGCGTCGGAAGCCGCCACATCGTGCGCAGGCATCCGTTGCCCAATTTCCACATAGACCTTGCCTTCGCGCAAGACGGCATCCTTTTTCGGCATCACATGGTGTACCCCGTGGATGAAAACGGGAAGGAGGTCAACGTTGAGCGCCTGGGCCAACGAGAAAGCGCCTTTGTGGAAACGGATGATGTCGCCCGTCACCGAGCGCGTGCCTTCGGGAAAAACGACCACGGAATAGCCGCGTTTCACCAACTTTTGCAGGCGTGCCACGTTCTTGTCGTAGCCGTCCGAAACGGGATAAAACTCGGCAAACCGGATGATGACGCCATAAATGGGATTCTTCCACACCCAGTCCGTCGTGAGAATCACCACCTTGGGATGCAGCATCATCATGCAAAGCAGGTCGAGGTGCGACTGGTGGTTAGCGATGATGACGGCGGGCTTTTCGAAAGTCTCTCCAAACTTGTTCTCAACGGTGTATTTTATCCCCGGAATGGCTTTCATCCCCACCTTCATCAAAAAAGCAATCATCTGGTGATAGCGGTAGCGTTTCTTCTCCGTGTTGGGACCCAACAGGATGTAGATGAGCGTCAGCGGCGTAATGACGAGAAACGCGCTGACAAAGAACACGATGAACGTAAGGATGGAATAGAACAGACGCTTCAAGGTGAGCGGCACCTCGCGGAGCTTTCCTTTCTTCTTGGTCAACCAGTTGAAGATGATGGGCGGCAGGTAACAGGCCATGAGCACCACCACAGCCATGCCGATGATGGCCACCTCGGCCAACGAGCGCATGGCGGGATGCTTGGCAAAAATCAGAGCACCGATGCCGACGAACATGAGTATTCCGCTGAGGATGACGCTGTTGCGGTAGTTTTTCAGCATCCGCTTGCCGTAGGCGTATTCGTAGAGCAGCCCTTCGGTGATGTAAATGGTGTAGTCGTCGCCCTGACCGAAGATGAACGTGGCCAAAATGATATTCACGATATTGAACTTGATGCCGCCCAAGTGCATGATGCCCAAAATCCACGTCCAGCCCACCGTCAAGGGGAGGAAGGCCAAAAGCGCCAACTCAAGCCGCCCAAACGAGAGGCAGAGGAAGAAGAACACGACGATGCTGCACACATAGAGGATGTAGTCGAAGTCTGACGAAAGCGCGTTAACCAAGTTGTTGCCCACGTCGCTGATGCTGAAGGCAAAGCCCGTGTCGGGCAAGGCCTGCCTCAACTGCTCTTTCACGGCCTCCGAAGCCTCTGCCGGCACCTTGACGAAGTTGACCACACGGGCCAACGAATCGTGCTGCAACATATAATTGCCACACAAAGCCAACAGCGGTTCCATCTCGTCTTGCGCCAGAGGCTGGTAAGTCTTGGTGATGCCGTCGGTGAAAGCCGAGAAGGCGTTTTCGGTGAAGCCGGCTTTCACGGCTTCCGCCCTCACCTGTCCGGCAAGGTCGGCATGACGCTGCCAAAAGCCTTGCCACAGCTCCAACGACTGCTCTTGTTGCTCCACCGAAGGCAGCAAGCCGGAGATGCCGGAGATGCTGTAACGTAGGCTGTCGGGCACCGACTGCCGCAAGCGCGTCATCATCGTTTCGTTTTGCCTTATGGCCGCTTGAAAGTCGGGGGCTTCCGAAACCACATAAATCAAGTCGGTCTCGCCTTCCTTTTGCAGCGACTCGCTCAGCAGGGCCAAATCCTCCTGCTGCTGGCGGGTCATGTAGTTGATGTTGTGCAAGTCGGCATCGAAGGCGGTTTCTTGGCTGTAATAGCTGAGTATCAAGGTGATGATAACCAAAGGCCAAAAGGCGTACAGCTTCACTTTGCGCCATGTCTCGGAAGGGGCCTTGCCGTCATCGACGAAGAGTTTCTTGGTCTTTTTGGGCACTACGGCAAACAAAGGCAGGAATACCATCACGAAGAGGATGGTGCCTACCAAGGTCAAGGCGCCGAAAAGCCCAAGGTCGCGCATGGCTTCGGCCTTGACGAACATCAGGCAGGCGAAGGCCGCCACGGTGGTCAGGTTGCCGATGACCAATGGCTGGACGACGTTTTTCAAGGCCTCGCGCTTGTTGGGTTCCTGCTTGATGTGGTCGAGGTAATGCAAGGGATAGTTGACCGCGATGCCCACGATGACCGAGCCGATGCCCACCACGATGATGGAGATGCTCGACTTGAACAGCGCGATGACCGCCAAGGCAAAGACCCAGCCGAAGAGGATGGAGACACCGAGCCAAAGCAGGTTGCGCTTGCGGGCCATGGTGAACATCAGGATGCCGAAAATGAGGACGACGGCCAAGATGATGGAAAGGAAGCTGTCGCGCTTGATTTGCTGCGCGTTGGTGACGGCGATGGTGGGCGCACCCACTGCCGAGACATGCACTGCGGGATGTTCCGCTTCGGTTTGCGCTATGACTTGGTCCAACAAACTGACAATCTTAGCGTTGCCTTGCGTGTCGCTGCCCGAATAGGACGACGAGAAGAAGGCAAAGCCCTTGTCGCCGCGCTCGTTGAAGAGGTACTCGTCTTCCACGCGGTAGCCTTGCGTCGGGTTCAGCGCATTCAGCCGCTGCAACGTGGGCGAATAGAGGTTGAGCGGGTCGGCCTTGATGCCTTCGGCGACGACATTAAGCGTGGGAAAAGACAAGATGCGTTTGACATTGCCCATGCAGGTGGCCACATAATCGGGTTCGGCCAACAGGGAATCCATGCGGCGATAGTCGTCCTCGGTCAAGAACAAAGGTTGGTTCTCCCGAATGAAATCAATGGCGGAAAACACCTCGCTGTCGTCAATCTTGCATTGCAAGTCGCTGACCAACAGTGCCGTATCCGTCGTTTCCCAATTCCGCTCAAAGGCATCCATGGCATCCATCAGCGCGTCAAGGGCTTCGTCGCCAACAAGTTGCGTGGTGTCGGCGGAGAAAATGACCGTCACTTGGCCTTGGTCGCTCATGTCGTTGTAAACCGAAGTGTAGCGTTCCTTCTCGGGGTCGGTGGGCAAAAAGTCGGCGATGTTTTCCTTGTAGTCCAAACGCAAGGCCGAAAACACGCATAAGGCGGTGATAACCAGCAATAAGGCTATGGAAAACGCCTTGTGTTTCGACAGGTAGTCGTAGATGCCGAGGAAGAACTTGTTCATGTCGTTTTCCTCCCAAACCATTTATGAATGAGTCGCGAAGGCCAGCCGTAGAAAAGGGCCACGATGCACAGCACGGCGTTCAGCACGCTGATGCGGAAGAAGTCCCAAAACGGCCGGAAATGCGTGACGCGGTCTTCGGGATAAGCCACGTTGACCTTGATGGGCACCAAGTCGGTACCGCGCCAGGCGGAGAAGACCAACAGCGACAGCTCGGCCTCGTAGCGTGCGCTGAAGATGTGCGGCAACCGTTGCAAGGGATAGAGCCGGTAGCCCGTCTGCGTGTCGGGCAGGTCGATGCCCGTTTGTAGCCTGAACCAAAAGTTCGAGAACTTGTTGGCGAAGGTGTTTTGGCTCGGCATGTTGTCCTGTTTCAGGTTGCGGCTACCCACAATCAAGGCTTCGGGATGACACTCCAAAGCGTTGACAAACAGCGGGATGTCTTCCGGGAAATGCTGCCCGTCGCTGTCGATGGTGAGGGCATGGCCGAAGCCCATCTGCTTGGCTTTCTTGAAGCCTTGCTTGAGGGCGTAGCCTTTGCCACGGTTGCGGCCATAGTCGATCACGGTGATGCGGTCGCCAAAGTCTTTCAAGACCTCTGCCGAGTTGTCGGTGCAGCCGTCGTTGACCACGATGACGTCGTTGCAGTAGGCCAACACCCGTTCCACCACGTCGCGCAACGTGCCGCCGTTGTTGTAAGTGGGCACAATCGCGCAGGCATTTTTTCGCTGCAATGTCGCCCGTGTTTCGCCTGTCTTAAACTCGTCCATAACTGAAAACCAACGACATCTTGACATAAACCACTGTTTCATCACTCACGACGGCCTGAACCTTGCATTCCGTCTCGTTCTCCTCGAGGTTCGAAAACGCATAGGAAACCACCTTCCCTTCCGCCGGAATGACAGCGGAAAGAAACTTCACGTTTTTCACTGTTTTCAGCCAAAGCCGCCGGTTCAGCCTGCGTTCAAGAAGCTCGCCCGCCAATTGGATGAGGCACACCCCAGGGGTGATGGGGGTTCCGGGGAAATGCACCTGATATACCAAATGCGAAGGATTACACTGCAACTTGGCCACAAAGCCGTTTTCGGCTTCTTCCATCGATATTGTATTGAAAAGATTGTCTAAGAAATCCATTTTGCATTCGTTTGCAATGATTTGGCAAAGGTATGGATTTATTTCTTTTGTTCAAAGAATCGTCCGACCAAACGCCTTTTTTTCTCCCTTTGACGAAAGGAAAGCCCGCAAGACAAACCTTGCAGGCTTTCGGTTACAATGAATCGCCTTATATATTAATAAGGTATCAGTTTTGCTTCCTCGCCGCAATCAGCAGGTCGAGCATCTTTATGGCCGAGTCGCTGACCACGGTGCCGGGACCGAAGATGGCCACCGCACCGGCGTCGTAGAGGAACTGGTAGTCCTGCGCGGGAATCACGCCGCCAACGACCACCATGATGTCGGGGCGCCCGAGTTTTTCCAACTCTTCAATCACCTGCGGCACGAGGGTCTTGTGACCGGCAGCCAACGAGCTCACGCCCATCACGTGGACGTCGTTCTCGACGGCTTGCTTGGCGGCCTCGGCGGGCGTCTGGAACAGCGGTCCCATATCCACGTCGAAACCGATGTCGGCATAGCCCGTGGCCACCACCTTGGCGCCACGGTCGTGGCCGTCCTGACCCATCTTGGCAATCATGATACGCGGACGGCGGCCTTCCAACTTGGCAAACTCGTCGGCCTTGGCCACTGCCTCGGCAAATTTGGCATCGTTTTTCGTTTCCATAGAATAAACTCCTGAGATTGAACGGATAACAGCTTTATAACGCCCCGCGACCTTCTCGCAAGCCATGGAGATTTCGCCCAACGAGGCGCGGCACTTGGCGGCTTCGACGGCCAAGGCAAGCAGGTTGCCTTCGCCCGTCTCGGCGCACTTGGTGATGGCGTCTAAGCAACGCTGCACGTCGGCCTCGTTGCGGTTGGCGCGAAGCTCCTTCAGACGCTTGATCTGCGACTCGCGCACGGCCGTGTTATCGACCTCCAAGGTCTCAATCGGGTCTTCGTGGTCGAGGCGGTACTTGTTGATGCCCACGATGGTCTCGCGGCCTGAGTCGATCTTGGCTTGCTTGCGGGCGGCGGCTTCTTCGATACGCATCTTCGGCAGGCCGGTCTCGATGGCCTTGGCCATACCGCCCATGGCTTCCACTTCCATGATGTGACCCCAAGCACGCTCGGCGATTTCCTTGGTGAGGCTCTCCACATAGTAGGAACCGGCCCACGGATCAACCACGCGGCAGACGTTGGTCTCCTCTTGGATGTAGATTTGCGTGTTGCGGGCGATACGGGCGCTGAAGTCGGTGGGCAGGGCGATGGCCTCGTCCAAGGCGTTGGTGTGCAACGATTGGGTGTGACCCAAAGCGGCGCCCATAGCCTCGATGCAGGTACGCGCCACGTTGTTGAACGGGTCTTGCTCGGTGAGGCTCCAGCCGGAGGTCTGCGTGTGGGTACGCAAGGCCAACGACTTCGGGTTCTTCGGGTTGAAGGTGCTCACGATCTTGGCCCACAGCATACGGGCGGCGCGCATCTTGGCAATCTCCATGAAGTGGTTCATGCCCGAGCACCAGAAGAACGACAGGCGCGGCGCAAAAGCGTCGATGTCGAGGCCGGCCTTCACGCCCGTGCGGAGGTAGTCCCAGCCGTCGGCAAGGGTGTAGGCCATCTCGATGTCGGAGGTGGCACCGGCTTCCTGCATGTGGTAGCCGGAGATGGAGATCGAGTTGAACTTCGGCATGTTTTGCGAGGTGAACTCGAAGATGTCGGCGATGATGCGCATCGAGAACTCAGGCGGATAGATGTAGGTGTTGCGCACCATGAACTCCTTCAGGATGTCGTTCTGGATGGTGCCTTGCAGCTCCTCGTACTTCGCGCCTTGCTCCAAGGCGGCGACGATGTAGAAGGCCAAAATCGGCAACACGGCGCCGTTCATCGTCATGGAGACGGACATTTTGTTGAGCGGGATCTGGTCGAACAGGACTTTCATGTCCTCGACGGAGCAGATGCTCACGCCGGCCTTGCCCACGTCGCCCATGACGCGCTCGTGGTCGGCGTCGTAGCCACGGTGGGTGGCCAAGTCGAAGGCCACGGACAGACCCTTCTGACCGGCGGCGATGTTACGGCGGTAGAAGGCGTTTGACTCCTCGGCAGTGGAGAAACCGGCGTATTGGCGGATGGTCCATGGACGCATCACATACATGGTCGAATAAGGGCCACGGAGGTAAGGCGCGATGCCGGCGGCATAGTTGAGGTGCTCCATGCCTTCGAGGTCTTTCTCGGTGTAGGCGGGCTTCACCATGATGTGCTCATGGGTCTCCCAAGGCTCGCCGTTGGGCAAAATCAAACCGCTGTGATTAGGTATAGCGTTGATGTTGATGTCTTTATAATTGGGTTTCATCGTTTGTTTCCTTTCATTTCTTTTGACTTCGGGACAACACTTACCCTTTTACCGTCATGGCGGAGGAACATCCGCCATCTCCTGAGCGCGGAAACGAGTCCTTTTCGCTCGGGAGATTGCGGGTCAAGCCCGCAATGACGACAAAAGTCGTGTTGTGTGTCCCTTGGTTTGTCATTTTGTTATACCTAATTGCTTTTGGAACTCCGTTAAGGTCTCTAAGACGTTGCTCTTGACGTGGATGAAATGCTTCATGCCAGCCTCTTTGAGGATGTCGGCGGTGCCTTCGGGATTGCCGGCGAGCACCACGATGGTGTCGTTCTTCAAGGCTTCGTAAACCTTGAGGGCGTTGCCTTCGCCATATTCCTCGTCGGAGGAGCAGATGACCAAGATTTCAGGCTTCACCTCGCGGGCGGCGGCGATGCCTTCGTCCAAGGTCTTGAAGCCCGGGTTATCGACGACTTGGAAGCCGGCGCAGGCGAAGAAGTTGGAGGCGAAGTTGGCGCGGGCCTTGCGCATGGCGAGGTTGCCGTAGGTGAACATCCAAGCCACGGGACGCTTGTGGTCCTGGGCATAGACGTCGGTGGCGAAGCGCAGCTTCTCGAACTGCTGGGCGGCGCGGAAGGTGACGATGGTCTCCACCTCGGCCTTCTCGTCGCGGCGGTCGTCGGACTCGAAGACCCAAGCCTCGGGCTGCATCTTCATCGTCTCGGTGAAGTTCGGGAACTGGTTGGTGCCGAGGATGGTCTCGCGGCGGGTGGCCACGTTGCCGAACTTCTTGGTGGCGCTTTCCTTGACAAGACCTTGAATCATCCCCTTGCGGACGGCTTCGAGATAGCCGCCTTCGTCTTGGATCTTGTTGAAGAGTTCCCAAGCGGCAGCGGCGAGGCTCTCGGTGAGGTTCTCGATGTAGTAGGAACCCGCGGCGGGGTCGGCCACTTTGTCGAAATGGGCTTCCTCCTTGAGGATGAGTTGCTGATTGCGGGCGATGCGGTCGGCGAAGTCGGTGGGCAGCTCAAACGGCACGTCGAAGGGCATGACGGTGAACGAATCCACGCCACCGAGGACGGCTGACATGGTGCCCGTGGTGGTGCGCAGCATGTTGACGTAGGCGTCGTAGAGGCTCATCCCGATTTCGGCGTTGCAGGCGTGGATGTGCATCTTGGCGTTCTCTTCCTTGCCGCCGTAAGCCTTCACGATGTTGGCCCACAGCAGGCGATAGGCGCGCATCTTGGCCAACTCCATGAAGTAGTTCTGCCCCACGGCAAGGTTGAAGCGCATCTTGGGCGCAATCTCGTCGATGGTCAAGCTCCTCTCGGTGAGTTTGTCGAGGTATTCGGCACCCACGGCGAGGCTGAAGGCCATCTCCTGCACGATGGTCGCGCCGGCGTTGGTGAACACATGGCTGTTGACGCCGATGGTCTGGAAACCGGGCATTTCGGCCTTCACCATGATATAGGCCAACTCCATGTCGGTGTTTTCGGTGATGTACCATACGCCGCGACGCAGGTAGCGCGTCAGCGGGTCGTAGTTGAGCGAACCCTTGATGCCCGGCACTTTCGATAGCATCTCCAACAGCGGGAGGTGATACTTGTTGTTGAACAGGTTGATTTCCACCGCCTTCTGGTCGATGCCGTTGAGCAAAGCGGAGATTTCGTTGACGTCGTAGGCCTTGTCCATCTCGAGCTTGAAGCCGATGCTGTTGGCTCCACGGCTGATGGCGTCCAAAGCCTTCTTGTTGGCCTCATGCACATCCTTGACGTTGATGTCCTGGCGGATGAGCCATTCGTTGCCTTCGGCCTTGTTGCCACGGACGTAGGGGAACTCGTTGGGGTTCTGGCCTGTCCACGGGATGTCGGCTAAGTTCTCGGCTCGGTAGTAAGGCCTCACGTTGAAGCCTTCGGCCGTGCGCCAAACCAATTTCTTGTTGTAGTCTGCCCCTTTGAGGTCCTTCTCGATGACGGCTTCCCACTGTTCGGTCGTCACGGGAGGGAACTCCTCAAAGAGTCTCTTTTTTTCTTCCATAACTTATTAATTGATATTCTTGTTGTTGATATTCGTCAATCGCGTTGTTTGAAGCCCCAGTTCATGCCGATAAGGTCGGTTTGGGTGCGGGCCGAAAGCAAGGCCGTGCTCGAAAGGTTGATGCGGGAAGAGAACACGCCGAAGCCGCCTTCGACGTTGGTGTAATCGGGGATGGTTTGGGTCAGCCCTTCCGAAGGCGAATTGATTTGGATGTAGTTGTACAGCTCCCTGCCGCCTGCAGCAACGTGAATCTCGAAGGTGCCAATGTAACGCACCACATTCAGCGTGTCGGCTCCAATGGCCGTGCTCAGCAAGTTGAACAAGGTGGCTTGGTTATACTTGACAAGATAATGGCCGTTTTCGTACTCCAAGTCGTCGATGTGGGAGGCTCCGTAAGACCATCCCACCTGCTTGTCAACCATAGGCTCCGACATTTTCTTCTCCTTGTAGTTGAATGCCAACCTGACCTCATAGACGACGGCGTTTCCGGCGGGCTTGAACGAGATCTTGCCGGTTTTGTCTTGGCCGTTAGGGGTGAAGGTGACCGAATTGGTGAGGATCTTGAAGTCCTCGCCCCCGACGAGACGGGTCTCCGACGTAATGGTGTCGGTGGGCGTATAAACCACCAAGTGGTAACTGTATTTCGCCGATGGCGTGTCCAAGTTGAACTTTTCGGTCGTGAAATACACTTTCTGATGGGGCGCGTAGAAGACACCTTCTTCCTTGTCGTGGATGGTTATGGTGTCGAGCGGAAACTCACGACCGGTCGGGGTGTATTGCGCTCCCACCGTTGCCTTGTATTCCACAATGCGTGCGTCGAGCTTGCCCGGATAGTTGGACGAGTCGGCAATCAAGGCCACCTCGGTGGCGTCAACGGGATGGTCGTTGCTGCCCGAAAAGGCACGGATGATTTTCACATAGTTAGTGTCCTGCGTGACGTCGATAAGGCCATAGACCACGGGGACGTCCTTATAGTCGGCATAAAGGTCCACTTTGGTGCTGCACGAGGCGAGCCATCCCAAAAGGACGCATCCTAATAGAAGAAATCGGGGTGTTTTCATCGTAAGTATAACGTTTTGTAAGAATCTGCAAAAATAAGGTTTTTTCTGAAAGAAAAACGCTTTCTGAAAATTATTCTTCTCCACAAAAAGGGTATTTTTTCCCCGTCTCACGTCCGATTCCGTTTTTATTACTATTTTTGTATCGAAAAAATGAAGCGTCAACCCCATGAAAAAACCGTTGTTTCTTTCCGCAATGCTCCTGTTGGCGTTTGTGCTCAACGCCCAAACGGAAAGGGTTGACAGCGACCGCGCACAACGGCACCTCTCGGAAGCGATACAAATCCAAACGGTTTCGTATGCCGACGAGAGCCAAACGGATTGGGGTGAATTTGAGCGTTTCCATGCTTTCTTGGCGCAGTCCTATCCTCGGATTCACCAAACGCTCCGTTGCGAGAAAATATCCAAGGCTTCCTTGCTCTACACTTGGCAAGGCTCCCGTCCTGACCTGGATCCGATTGCCCTCCTCGCCCATATCGACGTGGCACCCGTCGCCAACCTTGAAGGCAGCCTCTGGCAGCACCCTCCTTTTTCGGGATTCAACGACGGCGAATACCTTTGGGGGCGCGGCGCCCTCGACATGAAGAACGTGCTCGTCTGCACGATGGAAGCCGTGGAAACGCTGTTGGAAGAAGGCTTTGAGCCAAAACGCTCGGTCTATCTCTGTTTCGGCCACAACGAAGAAACCTCTTTTGGCGACGGCAATGGAGCCAAAGAAATAGTCAGAACGCTGAAAGACAGAGGAATACATTTGGAATCGACCATCGACGAAGGCGGTGCCATCATCTCCGTTGACCTCAAAGGTGTCATGCAAGCCAATTTGGTGGGCATCGGCATCGCCGAGAAAGGGTACGCCGACGCGAAAATCACCGTGCACGCCAACGGAGGCCATTCCTCGCAACCGCCCCAACATACGGCAGCGGGCATTTTGGCCAAGGTCGTCCGCGACTTGGAACGCCATCCGTTCCGGCCCGAGATGCTCGTCTTGGTGGATGACATGTTCAGAACCGTTGGGAAAAACACCTGTTTCCCGATACGCCTACTCGTCCCTTTTGTCTTGGATTTCAAGCCCTTGGCCCTAACCCTCGCCTCCTGCTTTCCGCAAAGCGCCACGTTTGTCAGAACCACGCAGGCTTGCACGATGCTCGAAGGCAGTCCCGCTCCCAACGTGCTTCCGCAAACGGCCAGCGTGATGGTCAACTTCAGGCTGCTTCCTGGCACCACCGTTCAAGACGTTGAACGCCATATCCGCAAGGTCGTCCGCAACAAAGACATTGACGTCGAGATTGTCTGCGCCAAGGAAACCACGGCCGTCTCGCCGACAGATTCGAAGGCCTATGCCGTATTGACGGAGCTTTCGCAGCAAAAGGACGGGAAGAACGTCGTGGCTCCTTATCTCGTGATGGGTCGCACCGACTCTTTCCATTACGAAGCCATCTGCGAGAACATCTACCGTTATTCGCCGTTTCTCGTCGATGCCTCGCTTTTGCTGACAACCCACGCCGCCAACGAACGCTGTCCCGTTGACCAAATCGCGGAAGGCGTGAGATTCTACAAAATGTACATAAAGAAAATGACAGAATAGTTAAAAACCTAATTATCATGAAAAAAGCATTTCTATTTTTCTCGATTCTCCTTGCTGCCGCCACCCTCAAGGCGCAAGTGGAATACCTCTACGACTTCAACAGCCTTACCGAAGGCTCGCAAAACCTCAACGGCCAGGACGGCTGGCTGACGCACTACCAAACCGCCAGCTCGTCGCAAGACTTCGACGTCGGCTACGTCTGCGGCTCCGACATGGCCCCCGACGAGAGCATGGCCGTATGGTATCCCTACGGCGGCTCGGGCGTAGGCCGCACGGCCACACGCAAGGCATCGAGCAACTTCAACTTCAGCTTCCAAAACGGCGGCATCATGGACCTCGAAATCGACATGAACCGTACTTGGTGGGGCAGCTTCTTCGGCGTGGGCTTCGACGGCAACGGCGACGGCCACATCCTGCCTGGCATGAACGACGAGGACGGCGGCGTGTATCTCTTCGTCAAGAGCCAAGGCGACAGCGGACGCTCGAAGGTGTACATGCCCGACGGCTCAACGGCGGAGTTCGACTACAACGACGGCGGCTGGACGCGCTACAAGATGTCGTTCGACTTCACGGCCTACGACGGCGCAGGCGCGGTGACGGTGTTCGTGAAACCCGGCTGCACCGGCGACTGGATCCAGATGGCGGGCTGCACCAACGTCTGCATGAACCTCACGCCGGGCAGCGGCGACAAGCTCGACTACCACGTTTGGGACGGCCTTTTCTTCCACTCGCAAGGCGGCACGGGCGGCTTCGACAACCTCCTCGTGCGTCAACAGCCCGACGGCAACGCCCAACTCATCGAGATGGCCGACATCCCCAACCAACTGACCTTCAACGCCCCGATAACCTTGGAAGCCACGGCTTCGTCGGGACTGCCCGTCAGCTTCGAGATGATGGAAGGCCCCGCCACAATTAATGGCAACGTACTCACTTTGACGGGCGAGACAGGTGTCGTGAAGTTCAAGGCCACGCAAGCCGGCAACGCCAACTGGCTGCCCGCCCCTGACGTGGTGAAGAGTTTTGAGGTCGTTGACCCGTATGCCTACGAGCCCGACGTGAAAATCCGCCGTCCCTACGAAGGCACCAAGGTCTATTTGGACGCACTTCACCCCGTGATGATTGTCGTCTCGGCCTATATCGAGCACCCCGAAGTCATCAAGTTCACGGAGGTGAAAGCGAATGTCGACGGGCATGACGTCCTCTTGAAGACCGACTATCCCGACGACCCCGACAACGGCTATTACTACGGCTTTTGGACACCGAGCGGTTTCGGCGACTTCGACCTGACCGTCAGCGTGACCCAAAGCGGCAACAAGACCACAACGTTCAGCAACCGCTTTGAAGTCACCAACCAGATTGACAGCCACTTGGACGTGGTGACGATGAACGGCGACCTCGTTTGCGACCCGACACACCACAGCGCCATCGGCGAATACGCCATGCCCTCGCATGTGGGCGCGTTCAATGAAATATTGGCGCACTACGACCACACCTGCGTGAACAACAACTGCGACGGCTACGACCGCGTGGGCGGCGTGAAAATCAGGAACTACCGTGGCGAATGGATGGAGCTGTTCCGCTACATCACGCCTTTCGGCGTGCAATGTGACGACGACGTGGACGTGAGCGACTACACCTCCATGCTGCAAGGCTTGGTGGAGATTGAATTCTATATGGAATCGTGGGCTGGCAGCGGCTACAACCCCACCTTGATTTTCAGCTTCACCAAAGGCACACCCGAATACCTTTATGTTGACATGGACGAAATCTGGTTTGGCACCTACGCCTTCGGCGACTATGCCAACCAGCAGCCCGTGCCCGTGGTCAACTACACCTTCAGCGACCAAGCCGAGGCCGCCAAGCTGAAGATCACCACCACAGGCCACAACTGGAGCAGCGGCGCCAACCACTGCTTCAACACGGGCAACGCCGCCGAGTTCTACGAAGCCACACACCACATCCTCGTTGACGGCCAAAACAAGTACGACCAGCACCTGTGGCGCACCTGCAACCCCAACCCCGCAGGCTGCCAGCCGCAAAACGGCACTTGGACCTACAGCCGCAGCGGATGGTGCCCAGGCAGCATCGGACTCGTGTGGGACTTCGACCTCACAGAATGTCTCAGTGCCGGACAAGCCGAGCTGTTCTACCAGTTCGACCCGACCTATCTCGACTACTGCCATCCCAACCATCCCGACTGCATCGACGGCGTGACCTGCACCGAATGCGCCGCGCCCGACAATCCGTTGCTGCGCGTGGCAGGCAAGGTGGTCACCTTCAGCAACGACGAGAACCTGATGGTGGGTGTCCACGAAAGTCACACCGAGTCGGCCTTCAACGTCGAAATCTATCCCAATCCCGCCAAGGGGCAGTTCACCCTCAGCACCGACTACGACAATGGCGCCGTCAGCGTGATGGTGCTCAACATGCAAGGCCAAATCGTCGCCAACTTCGCTTTTGAAGGCCAGCGCACCATCGACACAAGCCGTTGGCCCGCAGGCATTTATACCGTGCAAATGCTTGGCGGAAGTCTTGTGACCAAGAAACTCGTCGTGGAATGACGCAAAAAACAGAAAAAAAACACCGATATCAAAAAAAGTTGTATTTTTGCCGCGAAAAAGAGAAAACGAGTAATTATTTGTCGCAAGACCCCTGTTTTTGCTTTTAGGAAGCATTGATTCTCAACGAGTTGAGAAAAAATTGTTTTTGGAAAGGAAATATAGCGTATCTTTGCGGCCTTGTAAAACACCAAAATTAGAAAACTATGTCAGAAATTTTGAATGAAATTGTTCCGATCATTGCCGAGAAGCTTGGCGTTGATCCGGCTGAAGTCACAATGGAAGCCAGTTTTACGAACGACCTTGGTGCCGATTCTTTGGACACCGTCGAACTCATGATGGAATTTGAGAAGAGCTTCAATCTTTCCATTCCGGATGACCAGCAAGAAAGCATCCAAACCGTAGGCGACGTCGTTCGCCTCATCGAAAAGATGCGTGCCGAGAACTAACTTCCATCACGAAACGATAGAAGATTTCATGGAATCGAAACGTGTAGTCGTCACCGGATTAGGCGCCATCACCCCCATCGGAAACACCGTAAGGGATTTCTGGGAAGGCTTGGTTAGCGGCAAAAACGGAGTTGGCGAAATCACACGTTTCGATTCCACTTTATTCAAGACCCATTTCGCCTGCGAGGTGAAAGGGTACGACCCCGACAATTATTTCGACAAGAAAACCGCCCGCAAATACGACCTGTTTGCGCAATTCGCCCTTATTGCCACCGACGAAGCCGTTGCCGACTCGGGCATCAACGCCGAAAACACCGATTACGACAATGTCGGCGTGATGATCACATCGGGCATCGGCGGCATCAACCACTTGTACAACGAGGTGATGGAATACGCGCAAAGCGACGGCACGCCTCGCTTCAACCCTTTCATCATCACCAAGATGATTGTCAACATGCCGGCTGGCGTGGCCGCCATCAAATACGGATTCCGCGGACCCAACTTTGCCACGGTTTCGGCTTGCGCTTCGTCGGCCCACGCCATCATCGAGGCTTTCGACCACATCCGCTTCGGAAAATGCAAGGTCATCGTCGCCGGCGGCGCGGGAGCGGCCATCGGTCCCTTGGGCATCGGCGGTTTCAACGCGATGAAAGCCCTTTCGACGCGCAACGACGACTATATGACCGCTTCGCGTCCCTTCGACCTCAACCGCGACGGGTTCGTCATGGGCGAAGGCGCCGGAAGCCTCGTATTAGAAGAATACGAACACGCCATGGCCCGTGGCGCCAAGATTTACGCCGAAGTCGTCGGCGGCGGCGCCTCTGCCGATGCATACCATATCACCGCGCCTCATCCCGAAGGCACGGGAGGCATCTTGAGCATGCGCCGCGCCTTGGACGATGCCGGCCTGCAACCCGACGCCATCGACCATATCAACACCCACGGCACCTCCACGCCGGCGGGCGACGTTGCCGAGCCGATCGCCATCAAGCAGGTGTTTGGCGAACATGCCTACGACATCAGCATCAACTCCACCAAATCCATGACGGGCCACCTGTTGGGTGGCGCCGGTGCCGTTGAAGCCATCGCCAGCATCCTCGCCCTGAAAAACGGCATCATCCCACCCACCATCAACCATTTCGACGACGACCCGAACATCGACAGCCGCCTCGACTTCACCTTCAACCAAGCCCGACGGCGCGACATCCAATACGCGCTCACCAACTCCTTCGGCTTTGGAGGACAAAACGCCTCCCTGATTTTCAAAAAGTTTTCCTGACACCATGGCTTTCTCCGCTTTGTTTGACCACCATTCCGCTGAAGAAAAAGCCCTCTCCGAGTACATCCACAGCATCTTTGGTTTCCGCCCGAAGAACATCGCGTTGTACCAATTGGCCTTCACCCACAAGTCGAAATCCGAAGAGACCGTAGGTGGCTTTCACATAAGCAACGAACGCTTGGAGTATTTGGGCGATACGGTGCTCAGCACGGCCGTTGCCGACTACCTTTTCAGGACCTATCCCACCCAGCCCGAAGGCTTCCTGACCGAAATGCGGTCGCGCATCGTCAGCAGGGTCTCGTTGAACAAACTGTCACAAAAGCTTGGCTTAGAGGAATACATAAAATACGCTCCGGAAAACGGCAACAGCAAAGGCTTCCGCTCGCTCGGCGGCAACACCTTTGAAGCACTGATGGGCTCGATTTACCTCGACCGTGGATTCGATTTCACCAAAGACATCATCATCGACCGCATCATCCGCGTCCACATCGACCTCGACCAATTAGAGGAAACCGACGTCAACTTCAAGAGCAAGTTGCTTGAATGGTCGCAAAAAAGAAGGAAAAACCTCGTTTTCAAGCTGTTAAGCGAAAAAACCGAAAACCACAACAAGCTTTACCACGTCCAAGTGCTGATTAATGACAAGGAATATGCCGACGCCGTCAACTATTCCATCAAAAGCGCCGAACAACTTGCCGCAGAAAAAACGTGGAATATGTTGCACAAAGACGTATCTTTGCCGCATGAACCATAAGGAAAAAAATAAGATAAGGTCTGCTTCCTTCGAGGACACTTTCGTCATTGGAATCAACTCAGGCATAGCCGATTACAAATTGGCATGGCTTATCAACAACAAGCTCGCCCTTGATTTCACCCGACAGGAAGACATCTTTGCCGAAGGGGTCAGTTTCGCATTCTACTATTACACCGCCGGCGAAAACAGCCAGGTGTATAACTTGGTCTCCATCGAATGCGGCGACAAAACGCTTTTCGATTTCAGTCCGCGTCTCGATTTCCTGTTGGTCATCCGCAACGGCATCACGCTCCAACGCGCCAATTTCATCGTCAAAAGCCTCCGCGAAATGGAAGGCGTGGGGCACGCCTTCTTGTTGGACGTCAACAAGGGCAAATCCATCAAGCAGGTTTTGGAAATCATCGAGCTTCAGGAGATCATCTTGCTCGAAAACATCAAGAAACGCAACAACCTTGACTATGTCAGGCAACAAGTCATGAGGCAAAGGAGCGTTTCACAAAGGACTGAATATCAGGAACAGGATTCCTATTCCAACACTTCAATATCCCGATAACTCCCTTCGGTGACGAAGGAGGAAATGCCGTCGCCAATCCCTAAGGTGAAGCGGTTGCTTCCCGCTTTAGTGTCGCCGACAATGGTGAACAGGTGTCCGTGGCAGGTTTCGTGAGCGGGGACGCTGTCGATGACGTCATAATGGCAACGGCCGAAGTCGTTGGTGAGCAAGTATTGCGCCTTGACGCAAAGGCCAAATTCAGGATGATGGAAATCGACGGCTTGGTCGTAGGGATTGTGGATGGAGAAATCGACCTGAATGGTGTCGCCGCGATGGAAAACAGGCGTTTTGTCGGAATCGGCATTGGTGATTCGGAACGCCGTCACCAAGCGGTTGGCCGACTGGAAATGCTCAGCCAAGAACCCTTTAAACTCACACCCGTCGATGTGGTGCTCCTCTGAAAGCCTGTGGTAAGGCGAACACACGAAAACACGTTTGCCTATCCAATCCTTGTCGAACTGCCACAGGTCGAACTGCGTCTTGCGGTCGTAATATGCCCTCAACGCCGTGCTTTCCTTTCCCGTAAAATAATGATACAAAGCAGGTTGCTGGAACGAGCCTTGGAACACCACGGGGCTGTCGCCCGCCACCGTTTCGATGGCTTTGTAATACCTTTCCTTGCCGTGGTAGCCGAAACGGTCGGCCAAAGGCGTCAGCAGGACAATCCTGAAAGCCAATACCAAAAGCAACGAAGGCAGCACGAACCACTTGATGTATTTCGTTAGTTTATTGTCGGTCAATGCCTTGCGATAGACCAAAACCACCATCGGGATGACGCAGACGACGGTCCAATGCGGCTCGACGTGCCCACGGAAGGCCATCAGCCAGAAGAAGAAAAAGAACCCGACGAGGATGAAACGCAGGCCGCGCTCGAAGGTTGAATTGCCTTCAAAATCCTTGACGAGCACATACACCGCCGCGCCAAACGTAAACGGGTTGAAGATGAGCAGCTGATTGGGCAGGTACTCCCAAAAATAGCTCCAGCGGAAAGCCTCGCTGCGCTGCGAAAGGTGGTAGCGAAGGCTGGGAAAACCCGCGTTGACCTGCCAAAGGATGTGCGGCGTCAGCAAGGCCAAGGCCACGAGGCAGGCTATCCAGAACTTGCCGTCTTTCAGCAGTTTGAGGTTGGACAGCACGACCAAGCCCAACAACAGGAAAGCGTGGTATTTGCTGTAAATCATCAAGGCCATCAGCAGACCCATCAACAGGGCGTTTTTCCATGAGTTGTCGCCCAAATAGCGTTGATACACAAGGAGAAACAAAGCCGAGAACAGAATCAGACCGGCATCGGGTGTGGTGACGAAGCCGTAGATGTTGAACATTACGATGGAAAAGGCGATGATGAGGAAGAGTTGAGAGTTTAGAGTTGAGAGTTTAGAGTTGAGAGTTGTAGGGCTGTCACATTGTGGCAGCCGTGAATTGTCACATTGTGGCAGCCGTGAATTGTCACATTGTGGCAGCCAATTAAAGGATGCGATTTTCCAGATGACGAACAATGACAAACACGAAGCAATAATCGTCAGAAACCTGACACCCAAGATGCCAGAAAACAACTTGCTGCTCAAGAAGGTCATCAGGCCCACCATGGGCGGGTGGTCGAAATAGCCCCAAGCGAGGTGTTCGCCGTAAAGGGCATAATACGCCTCGTCCTCCTGGATTTCGGTGAAAACGCCTTGCAGCAAATTGATGACAAACCAAAGGAAAAGGCCACAACAAAGGCAAAACCTCCAATTGAAAATCTTGTCCTTTGTCATGGCCGTTTGGTTTGTTGTAGGGCTGTCACACCGTGGCAGCCGCATAGGAAACCGATCCATGCGGCTGCCATAATATGACAGCCCTACGGTTAATTATCCGACGTGAATGTTTTCCTTCACCAATTTCAGGATCTTCTCGGTGTCGTTGCCGAGTTCCTTGCGGAGGTTGGCGTCGTTGAAATTGGTGAGGAACTTGATCATGTAGTCGATGATGGCATCGGAGAACACGCCCTTGGCGGTGTAGATCTCGCGATCTTTCTTGAGTTCCTTGGCGGCGGCCACGCAGCTGTCGGGCAGCTGTTCGAGGCTCTCCTGGAGCTTCTTGTTCTTGTCGTCGTGGATGTTGACGCCGAGGCCGACATAGGTCTTTTCGGCCACTTCCAAGGCGTTGGGCATCTCGAAGCCGTGGCGGGCGGCGCAGCAGAGGGCGGCCATCAGCAGGTACATGTCGGCGCAGCCGTCGGAGGCACGCCATTCGAAGGTCTGCTTCTCGCTGAAGTCCTTGTTCGACTTCTTCTCAAGCGGGTTGGCGTTGGCGGCCATGTCTTTCCCATTATTGATCCAGCCGAGCGGCACGCGCACCAAGGCGCTACGGTTCGAGTAGGACCAGCACAGCGAGGTCGGGGCTTCCTGATGCGGCACCAAGCGCAGGAACGACAGCGGGTTGGGGTTGCCGAAGGCGGGCAGCGAAGTGCCGGCGTCCATGTAACCGGCGATGGCTTTCTTGCCGTAGTCGCTGAGTTCGCCCTTGTTGACCATCACGCTCTTGCCGTCCTTGGTGAACTTGCAGTGGACATGCATTCCCGAGCCGGCCTTGCCCACGGTGATCTTCGGGGCGAAAGTCAAAGTGACGCCGTATTCATAGGCCAATTGGCGCATGATCCATTTGGCGACAACCAATTGGTCGGCGGCATCTTCGATGTTGGTGGGCAGAAACTCGATTTCGTTCTGCTCATAGATCTTGCCGTCGTAGGTGAAATTGCCCACTTCGCTGTGACCGTACTTGATCAAGCCGCCGGCTTGGGCGATGAGGCGCATGGCCTCCACGCGGTATTCAGTGAACTTGTTGAACGGGGCACTCTCGTGGTAGCCGCGTTGGTCGGGCACCTCGTAGATTTCCTCATCGTCGGCGATGATGTAGTATTCCAACTCGCCCATGGTCTCCATCTTCAGGCCAGTGGTCTTCTTGAACACCTCGTGGGCTTGGTGGAGGATGTGTTCGGGTGAGCTTTCAAAAGGCTCGCCGTCGCGGTTGTAGAACGAGCAGAGGATGTCCAAGGTAGGCGTCTCGGTGAAGGGGTTGCGGAAGGCCGTGCGGTACTTCGGCACCACGTAGAGGTCGCTCTTTCCGGCTTCGATGAAGGGGAACAGGCTCGACCCATCGACGCGCTCACCGGCGGTGAGGATGTTCTCAAGGTGCTCCGCGCTGTGGATCACGAAGTTGAGGGTCTTCAGTTTGCCGTCCCAGCCACAATAGTGGAAGTTGACGAATTCGATTTCGTTTTCCTCGCAATAACGGATGATGTCGGCGCGAGTGAATTCCGATGCAGGCTTCTGGAGGTACTGCACCAGACGATTGGGGTTCATGGCAATTCTTTGGTCCATTACGATTTTGTATTTCAGATTTAAAGATTTAAAAATTCAAGATTTAAGATTCAAAGATTCAACCGTTTGACTCGGGACAGGGTTTTACAACCTTGATGCCTTTTACCGTCATGGCGGAGAAGCATCCGCCATCTCCCGTGCGCGAAGATGATGCCTTTCTGCTCGGGAGATTGCGGGTCAAACCCGCAATGACGTTTCAGGATAAGGGATTAGTCCCATAGCCCGAGATTTTGCGCAAAGATAGTGAATATTCCATCATTGGTGCTTCAAGACAGCAAAATTTCATACTTTTGCCGTAGATTTCAACCATAAAACAAAAGAATTATGGCACTAAAAGACTGGATGATTGCCTTCAACAACGCGAAAACGATGGAATCTAACGGCGAACAAGGCTTGGATTTGATTGCGGAGTACGAGCGTGTTCTTTCCAAACTGGGCGATGGGCCGTTCAACGAGGCCGAAGAAAACATACGCAAGGAATGCTGCCGCAACCTGTACGAACTGTGTGCCTTGAACGGCGAAGAGGAAAAGGCGGAGTATTACCATAACCTAATGGCATAGAGGCGCGACAAATCGCGTCGCAACCGCTCACTCAACGGTAACCGACTTGGCCAAATTGCGCGGTTGATCAACGTTGCAGCCGCGCATCACGGCGATGTGGTAGGCTAAGATTTGCAGCGGCACGGTGGCCAACAGCGGCGAGTAGAGGCACTCCGTTTCGGGGATCTCGATGACGTGGTCTGCCATCTTGCGCGCCTGTACGTCCTTCTCGCTGACGATGGCAATGATTTTGCCGTTGCGGGCCTTCACCTCCTGTATGTTGCTGAGCACCTTCTCGTAGGTGCTGTGGTTGGTGGCAATGAACACAACGGGCATATCCTTGTCAATCAAGGCGATGGGGCCGTGTTTCATCTCGGCGGCGGGATAGCCCTCGGCGTGGATGTAGGAAATCTCCTTCAGCTTCAAGGCCCCTTCCAGCGCGACGGGATAGTTTTGCAAACGCCCGAGATACAGCATGTTGCGCACGTCCTTGTATTTCTCCGCGATGTCTTTCACATGGCCGCTGTGGTCGAGCGTCCACTGGATTTTGTCGGGGATGCGGTCGAGTTCTTGGATGAATTCGAGGCGTTCCTCATCCTTCATCGCGCCTTTCAGCTCGGCGAGGCGCAAAGCGAGCATGGCCATCACCGTCACCTGCGAGGTGAACGCCTTGGTGGAGGCCACTCCGATTTCGGGACCGGCATGGGTGTAAATGCCTGCGTCTGTGGCTCTTGAGATGGACGAGCCGATGACGTTGCAGATGCCCAACACCACGGCCCCTTTCTCTTTCGCCAATTGGATGGCGGCCAAGGTGTCGGCGGTCTCGCCCGACTGCGACACGGCAATCACCACGTCGTGCGGCGTGATGACGGGGTCGCGATAGCGGAACTCAGAGGCATACTCCACCTTGACGCGAATCTTGGCCAACTTCTCGATGAGGTAGCTGCCCACCAAACTGGCGTGCCACGAGGTGCCGCAGGCCACGAAAACGATGTTGTCGGCATAGAGCAACTGCTTCTCATACTGGATGATGCCGCCCAAACGAACCGTGTTGCCCTCGGGATGCAGGCGGCCTCGCATGGTGTCGCGCACGATGGAGGGCTGCTCGTAAATCTCCTTCATCATGAAGTGGTCGAAGCCGGCCTTCTCGATGCTGTCCAAGTTCATCTTCAGCTCCTGCACGTATGGCATGGCTTCCACGTCTTGGATGGTCTTGATGTGCAATTCCTCGCCCAATTTGATGCGCACAACTTGCTCGTCTTCAAGGTAAACCACCTTTTGGGTGCGCCCCACGATGGGCGTGGCGTCGGAGGCGATGAAATATTCGCCCTCACCGATTCCGATGACCATCGGACTGCCTTTGCGGGCGGCAATGAGCGTGTCGGGGTGGCCTTTCTCGACGATGGCAATGGCGTAGGCGCCGACAACATGGTTCAGGGCGATGCGCACGGCCTCAAACAGGTCCACATGCTGGCTTTGCTGCACGTCCTCGATGAGGTTGGTCAGCACTTCGGTGTCGGTCGAAGACTTGAACTTGAAGCCGCGTTTCTCTAATTCCTTGCGCAGGCTCAGGTAGTTCTCGATGATGCCGTTGTGAATCAGCGCGATGTTGCCCGACTGCGAGCGGTGCGGGTGGGCGTTCACTTGGTTCGGCTCGCCATGGGTGGCCCAACGGGTGTGCGCGATGCCGATGTGTCCGCTCATGTCCTTTGAAGAAGCAAAAGCCTCCAAATCAGAGACTTTTCCTTTTGATTTATAGACATTTAGTTCGTCATCTTGGTTCAGCAAGGCCACGCCAGCGCTGTCGTAGCCGCGATATTCAAGACGTTTCAGTCCCTCGATGAGGATGGGATAGGCCTCTTGATGGCCAACGTATGCAACGATTCCGCACATAATTCAAGAATTAAAAGTGCAAAATTACGTTTTTCAACAAAAAACAATAAAAAAATGTCCGCTTTTTTGCCAAAAACCAAGCTTTTCGACACGGATTCCCATGGTATTCATGGAAAAATCAATGCTTCAACACATTGAAATAAGCGTCCAAAAGCTTCTGCGCCGCGATGTAGGCACTCATGCGCTGGCCGCGCACGTCGCCTTCGACCAAAGGGAGCAGGTCGGCGACGAGGCGGTTCTGGTAAAAGTCGTTCTTCAGGGCGGCCTCCATCGTGTCGTACATCATCTGCACGTCCTGTTGGGCGCGTTTCTTATAAAGATAGCCGTTGTCGCGGATGGCCTGCACGTGGTCGCTGACCATACGCCACACCTCGTCGATGTTGAAGCCCGTCTGCGCCGAACAGGTCAGCACCTTGGTCTCCTGCCCCGATTCGGGCAAGGGAAAAAGGTGCAGCGCGTTGCGACATTCGGCGGCGGCGCGATTGGCGCGCATCACGTTGTCGCCGTCGGCCTTGTTCACCGCGATGCCGTCGGCCATCTCCATGATGCCGCGCTTGATGCCTTGCAGCTCGTCGCCGGCACCGCTAATTAAAATAAGGAGGAAGAAATCGACCATGGAATGCACCGCCGTTTCCGACTGGCCCACACCCACCGTCTCCACAAAAATGGTGTCGTAACCCGCTGCCTCGCAAAGGATTATCGTTTCCCTTGTCTTACGCGCCACGCCGCCCAAGGTGCCCGCCGAGGCCGAGGGACGGATGTAGGCGTTAGGATGCACCGAGAGGCTTTCCATGCGCGTCTTGTCGCCAAGGATGCTGCCCTTCGAGCGTTGGCTCGACGGGTCGATGGCCAAGACCGCCAACTTCTGCCCTTGGTCGCAGAGATGCGTGCCCAAGGCTTCGATGAAGGTGCTCTTGCCCGCACCCGGCACGCCCGTGATGCCCAATCGCAAGGCCTTGCCTGAATGCGGCAGGCACTCCGCAATGATTTGTTGCGCCAACTCTTGGTGCTTCGGCAACGCACTCTCCACCAAGGTGATGGCCTTGCTGAGCGCCACGCGGTCGCCACGGAGGATGCCCTCGACGTACCATTGCAACGGCATAAGTTGCTGCTGGTTGCGCCTCAAACGCTCAAGTGCCTGCGGGTTGACTTGGATGGCTTGTTCAACGCCTTCGTTCACTTTCAGGTTCGATTCCCATTCATGCTCTTGGTTTTCAAAGTGTTCGTGTTCCATATCCGTTTCCTATCACGCCTGCAAAGATAGAAAAAATAGGCATGGCATGATTACATTCCGAAATGAATTCCTATTTTTGCAAATTAAATCCTAAAAACAGAAAAACCATGTACAGAACGCATACTTGTGGCGAACTTCGTCTTGCCGACGCCGGCAAGGAAGTCACATTGGCAGGATGGGTGCAGCGCGTGCGCGACAAAGGCGCCCTCGTTTGGATTGACCTCCGCGACCGTTACGGCATCACACAACTCTTCTTGGATGGCAGCAGCGACCCTAAACTCTTGGAACAAGCCCGCTCGTTTGGGCGCGAGTTCGTGATTCAGGCCAAAGGCACCGTCATCGAGCGCGAGTCGAAGAACCTGAACATGCCGACGGGCGAAATTGAGCTGAAAGTCAGTGAGTTCCGTATGCTCAACGCAAGCAAGACCCCGCCCTTCACCATCGAAGATGTCAGCGACGGCGGCGACGACCTCCGCATGAAATACCGCTATTTGGACATCCGCCGCAACCCCGTCCGCAAGAACCTTGAACTGCGTCACCGCATGGCCATGCTCGTGCGCAACTATTTGAGCAACTTAGACTTTCTCGAAATCGAGACCCCGATGCTCATCAAGAGCACGCCCGAAGGCGCCCGCGACTTCGTGGTGCCGAGCCGAATGAACCCGGGCGAGTTCTACGCCCTGCCGCAAAGCCCGCAGCAGTACAAGCAACTGCTCATGGTGGCCGGCATGGACCGCTATTTCCAGATTGTGCGTTGCTTCCGCGACGAGGACCTCCGCGCCGACCGCCAGCCCGAGTTCACCCAAATCGACTGCGAGATGAGCTTTGTGGAGCAAGAGGACGTGCTGAACACCTTCGAGGGCCTTGCCAAGCACCTCTTCAAGGAGATGAAGGGCATTGAGTTTGACCAGTTCCCGCGCATGACGTGGCACGACGCCATGAAATACTACGGCTCCGACAAGCCCGACATCCGCTTCGGGATGAAGTTCGTGGAACTCAACGACGTGGCCAAAGGCAAGGGCTTCGGCCTCTTCGACAACGCTGAGTTAGTGGTTGGCATCTGCGCCGAAGGTTGCGCCGAATACACCCGCAAGCAACTCGACCAGTTGACCGAGTTCGTGAAGCGTCCGCAGGTGGGCGCTGGCGGCATGGTCTATGTGAAATACAACGCCGACGGCACGTTCAAGTCGTCAGTCGATAAGTTCTACACGCCCGACGATTTGAAGGTCATCGCCGACAAGTTCGGTGCCAAGCCCGGCGACTTGATGCTCATCCTCTGCGGCGAGGCCATGAAGACCCGTGTGCAACTGAACGCTTTGCGTCTTGAGATGGGCAACCAACTCGGCCTGCGCAAGCCCGACGAGTACGCGCCGCTGTGGGTCATCGACTTCCCGCTGCTCGAATGGGACGAGGAGACGCAACGCTACTACGCCATGCACCATCCCTTTACTGCGCCCAAGCCCGAGGACGAGGCCTTGCTCGACGACCCGACGAAGTGGGGCGACATCCGCGCCAACGCCTACGACATCGTGATGAACGGCGTTGAGGTGGGCGGCGGCAGCATCCGTATCCACGACCGCACCTTGCAGAACAAGATGTTCCACACCCTCGGCTTCACCGACGAGAAAGCGCAGGAGCAGTTCGGCTTCCTGATGGGCGCCTTCGAGTTTGGCGCACCGCCACACGCCGGTCTCGCCTTCGGCTTCGACCGCCTCTGCTCCTTGTTCGGCGGTGCCGACTCGATCCGCGACTTCATCGCCTTCCCGAAGAACAACGCCGGTCGCGACGTGATGAGCGGCAGCCCCGCCCCGATTGCGCAGGAGCAGTTGGATGAGTTGCAGATTGGGCTGAATTTGAAGATTTAAAACCTGCATATGAAAAGACTACTTGTTTTAACCGGTGGCGGCGATTGCCCGGGCCTCAACGCCGTGATACGCGCCATCGTCAAAAGAGCCGCCCAAGAACAGGATTGGGAAGTGCTCGGCAGCATACAGGCCTACAACGGCATCCTGTGGGAACCCACCGAGGTGGTGAGGCTGACACCCGAAACGGTGCGCGGCATCCACTTCCGTGGCGGCACCATCATCGAGACCACCAACAAGGGCGGCCCGTTCAACTGGCCCGTCAAGAACGCTGACGGCACTTGGACCACAGTGGATCGCTCCGACGAGATGCTGCGCAAGCTGCAATACATGGGCGTCGACGCGGTCATCAGCATCGGCGGCGACGGCTCGCAGCGCATCTCGCAGAAGCTCTACGAGAAAGGCTTGAACATCATCGGCGTGCCCAAGACCATCGACAACGACCTCTCCTCGACGGAATGCACCTTCGGCTTCCAAACCGCCGTGCAAATCGCCACCGAAGCGGTCGATAAGCTCGTCACCACAGCGGCATCGCACAACCGTGTCTTCGTCCTCGAAGTGATGGGCCGCGACGCGGGCTGGATTGCCTTGCACAGCGCCATCGCGGGCGGTGCCGAGGTGTGCCTTCTGCCCGAGTTCCCCTACGACATCAACATCGTGAAGGAACGCTTGGAACGCCGCTTCAAGCACGACCGTGGCTTTGCCGTGGTGGTGGCTTCGGAAGGCGCACGGCCCAAGGACGGCCAGCAGGTGTTTGAAATCAGCACCGAGGTCGGCTACGAGAACAAGAAGTTGGGCGGCATCGGTCGGCGTTTCATCGAAGAGATGAAGGCGGCGGGCTTCACCCACGACATGCGCGAGACCACCCTCGGCCACCTGCAGCGTGGCGGCGTGCCGATGGCTTACGACCGCGTTTTGTCAGCCGAGTTTGGCGTGAAGGCCTTCGAGATGGTATTGGCCGGACAGTTCGGGCAGATGGTGGCCTACCGTCACCCCGACATCGTGGCCGTCTCCCTGAAGGAAGCCGTCGCGAAGCCCAACCTTGTCACCATCGACAGCGACTTGGTGAGGACTGCACAAGGACTGAACATTTCACTGGGAATCTAATGTAATGTAATAAGGAAACAAATCTGCCACAAATCGAAAACAAATATTTGTGATAGATTTGCTTCCAAAAACAAAAACAGAAAAATGAACATTAGCGTCATCCCAACAGCACAGCAAGCCCAAGGCATCGATTTCGGCGGCAAGGCCGCCGTCGTGATCGACGTCTTGCGGGCCACTTCGGTCGTCACCACCGCCTTGGACAACGGCGCCTGCGAGGTCGTCCCCGCATCGACCGTGGAAGAGGCGCAAAGCCTTTATGCCCAATCGGAACCCACCATGAACCTACGCGGTGGCGAGCGCAACGCCTTGAAAATCGAAGGGTTCGAGCTTTCCAACTCGCCTTTGGAATACAAGAGAAAGGCCGTGGAAGGCAAGACCGTCATCCTGACGACCACCAACGGCACCCGTGCCGTTCATGCCGTAAAAGGCGCCGACGAGGTGGTGTTGGCCTGTTTCCGAAACGCCGAGGCCGTGGCTTCGGTCATTGCGGACAAGGACGTGGCCCTCGTTTGCGCAGGCACCGAAGGCCGTTTCTCGTTGGACGACGGGCTATGCGCCGGAATGCTCATCGCGCTTTTGCGGCAGCAGACCGAGGTCGAGACGGACGACTTGGGACTGTTGTTGTACGATTACTACAACGAACACAAAGCCAACCTGTTGGGTGCGCTTTCGGGATGCCATCACCTGAAACGGCTGTTCATGCTCGGCTTCTACGACGACATCCGCTTTTGCTTGGAAACGGGGTGCGTGGCGACCGTACCCGTGGCGAAAGAAGGCCGAATCGTAAAAATGTAGGCCATGGCGAAAAACAAGTTTTACGTCGTTTGGAACGGCCGGCATCCTGGCATTTACGGCGACTGGGGCGTTTGCAAAAAGGAAATCATGGGGTTCAAAGGAGCCAAATACAAAGGCTTCCCCGACCGGACGAGTGCCGAAACTGCCTTTCGCGAAGGCCCTGACAACTATTGGGGCAAGGACGTTGCGCCCATCATCGACCTCTCTGCGGTGGCCGAACAGCCCATAAGCCCTGCCATCGCCGTCGATGCCGCCTGCTCGGGCAATCCCGGCAAGATGGAATACCAAGGCGTGATTGTCGATTTCAGCACACAGCCCGCCTCGACCAAAGTCCTGTTCAAAAGCCCGGTTTTCCCCCACGGAACCAACAACATCGGTGAGTTCTTGGCCTTGGTGCACGCCCTCGCCTTGCAGAAGAAAAACGGCTGGAAGCTGCCCATCTACAGCGACTCGGTCAACGCGCAGCTTTGGGTGAGGCAAAAGAAATGCAAGACCAAACTGGAACGCAACGCGAAAAACGAAACGCTGTTCCAGCTCGTCGAACGCGCCGAGAAATGGCTTCGGGAAAACCCCGTCGAAGTGCCCGTCCTGAAGTGGAAGACGGAGATTTGGGGCGAAATTCCCGCCGACTACGGTAGGAAATGAAAAAAGTCTTACTTTTACCGCCCGAAAACAAACCTCAGAAATGCTAAAGTTTGACCCATATTGGTTCCAATGTCCCCACTGCCAAGCCTGGCTCGAAGGCCGTAACATGAAGGCGGAACTGGTCAACGAAGCCATCTTGTATTCGGATGGCAAAGTGTTGTACGACAACTACATCACCACGCGGCAAAAGCTGATTCTGTGCCCTTCGTGCGGCCACACGTTTTGGATTGAAAACCCCGTGGAGCCGCTCATCACTTTCGAAAAACCCGATTTCGAGGTGTATTCGTGGAACACATGGCGCTTCTTCGGCATACGGTTTTCCGACAACAAGGGCAAGTTGGCCCTCATCAACCATTACCAGACCTTCCTGAAAAAGAGCCATTACGAGCCGAAGAACGAAATCTACCTGCGCCGGTTCCTCTGGTGGGCCTACAACGACCTTCACCGCAACCACCAGCATCTGCGCCTGAAGTATTTCCTCAACGGTTTCATGAGCTTCGGCGTTTGGTACAACAACCGGAAAATGATCCTTGAAGGCGAGAAACTGTTCATCAAGAACCTAAAAGACTTCACCGACAACATGAAACGGCTGTTGGCCTTGTTGGAAAAACATCCTGAAGAACAAATCGACCTCGAAGTGCCCGAAATCTACCGCGAACTGCGCCAATTCGACAAGGCGAGAGATTTGCTCGACCAAGCGGGCAGCCGCACCCACTTCACCAACGAGATGCTGCGCCATGCCAAATGGAAAGACGCACGAGTGTTTGTGGTGTCGGGATAGAATCGTGGACACGACGGCACGCTTCGTCATTTGTTTGTTGAAAGACAACGTTTTGCGCCTTTACGGGTTACCGAAACGAATGGAGAAGAAACAAAAAGAGCAACAGGGATTTCTGCTGCTCTTTTGTCGGAGTGGCCCGACTCGAACGGGCGACCGCTTGCACCCCATGCAAGAATGCTAGCCAACTGCACCACACCCCGATTGCTTTTAACTGCGTTGAAATCTGTGATTCGACGCAAGTCAATCTTTCGATTTGCGGCTGCAAAGATAGGAAGATTTTTCTAATCATCGCCCAATTCACGAAAAAAAAGTTACCTTTGCAGGAATAATTCCCAATTATCAACTATCAATTATCAATTAAACAATATGGAACACATTGAATGTCTGATTATTGGCTCAGGGCCGGCGGGCTATACCGCAGCCATCTACACCTGCCGAGCCGACGTGAAAACCGTCGTCTATGAAGGTATGCAACCCGGCGGACAACTGACCCAGACCACCGAAATCGAGAACTTCCCGGGCTATCCCAACGGCGTGAAAGGCCCCGACATGATGGACGAAATCCGTCAGCAGGCCGAGCGCTTCGGCGCCGAAATCCGCATGGGCGAGGTCACCGCCATCGACGTCAGCCAACGACCCTTCAAGGTGACGACGGAATACGACGGCGAGCTTCTGGCCGACACCATCATCGTCTCTACAGGCGCGGCGGCGCGTTATCTTGGCCTGCCCTCCGAGGAGGAATTCAAGGGCGGCGGCGTGTCGGCTTGCGCCACCTGCGACGGCTTCTTCTACAAAGGCAAGGACGTGGCCGTGGTGGGCGGCGGCGACACGGCCTGCGAAGACGCCACCTATCTCGCCAAGCTCTGCAACAAGGTCTATCTCATCGTCCGCCGCGACGTGCTTCGCGCATCGAAGGCCATGCAACACCGCGTGCTGAACACGCCCAACATCGAAGTGCTGTGGAAACACCAGACCAAGGAACTCTTCGGCGAGCAGCAGGGCTTCATGAAGAAGCTGAAAGGCGCGGTGCTCTACCACAGCGACACGAAAGAGGAGCGCACCATCTATGTTGACGGTTTCTTCGAGGCCATCGGCCACACGCCCAACACCGAGCCTTTCAAGGGCATCCTCGACATGGACGAGGAGGGCTACATCATCACCAAGCCAAAATCGACGGCCACCAACGTGGAAGGCATCTTCGCTTGCGGCGACTGCCAAGACCGCACCTATCGCCAAGCCATCGTTGCCGCCGGAACGGGTGCCATGGCCGGCATCGAGGTGGAAAGGTATTTGGCAGAGCATAAATGATTCTACAGACCGAAATAAAAACCAAGCCTTTGGAGCAGACCATCCACTATGGCGATGGCTTGCTCTATTTGGGTTCGTGCTTTGCCGACGAAGTGGGGGCACTTTGCAAAGGCTTGGGGTTCAATGCGATGGTGAACCCTTTCGGAGTGCTATACAACCCGGCGAGCATCGCGGAGGCGGTGAAACGGTTGGAAACCGGCAAGCCGTTCACCCAAGAGGATGTCGTTGAAGTGGGAGAAGGCTATTATTGCACCTTCAGCCACAACACGGCATTCTGGAGACCTTCGGAAACGGAGTTGTTGGAAACGGCCAACCTGTCGCTCGAAGCGGCGCACAAGCATTTCCAAGAAGCGAGATGGATTATCGTGAGCTTGGGCACGTCGTGGGTGTTTCGGCACAAGGAAAGCGGAAACGTGGTGGCCAACTGCCACAAACTGCCCGCCCATCGGTTTGAGAGGGCTTTTCTGACCGTGGAACAGTCGGTGCGGCACCTTTCTGAAATGGTGATGCAACATCCTGAAAAACAGTTTGTTTTCACTGTTTCGCCCTTGCGCCATTTGAAGGACGGCCTGCACGGAAACCAGCTGAGCAAGGCCGCCTTGCTCTTGGCTGTCAACAAGGTTTGTGAGCAGTTTGGCAACGCGCATTATTTCCCTGCCTACGAAATCATGATGGACGAGCTGCGCGACTACCGTTTCTACAAGGAGGACATGGTGCATCCCACCGAGCAGTCCGTGCGCCACATTTGGGAAAGGTTCGTGGAGTTCGCCATCGACCCTGCGGAAAAGCCCGCGATGAAAGCCGCCGCCGAACTGAAGCAGATGCTACAACACAAACCGCTTTTCCCTGAAAGTGAGGGTTTTAGGAAGTTTGAAACGCAAAAACTCAAAAGCATTGAGGAAATGAAGCAAACCTATCCGAAGGTTTGTCTCGATAATCTTGCGGAAGATTGACTCAATGCGTCAGTATCTCCAATCCGGTTTCGGTCATGAGGAAAGTGTGTTCCCATTGGGCCGAAGGCAGCTCATCCTCGGTGATGACGGTCCAGCCGTCGGCGCTGTCGATGAACACCTTCCATGTGCCCATGTTGATCATCGGCTCGATGGTGAACACCATGCCCGGAACGAGGAGCATCCCCGTTCCTTTCTTTCCGAAGTGCATCACTTCGGGGTCGTCGTGGAACTTGAGCCCCACACCGTGGCCGCAGAGGTCGCGCACCACGCTGAAGCCGTTCTTGTGGGCGTGCTTCTCGATGGCGTTGCCGATGTCGCCGACGAAGCCGAAAGGCTTGGCGGCCTCCATGCCGACATAAAGGCATTCCTTGGCCACATCCACTAATTTCTGCTTGCGTGTTGTCGTTTTTCCGATGACATACATCCGCGAGGCATCGGCAAAGAAGCCGTCCAAGATGGTGGTGCAGTCCACGTTGATGATGTCGCCTTCCTTTAGGATTTCCTTGGCGGAAGGGATGCCGTGGCACACCACTTCGTTGACCGAAGTACACACGCTCTTCGGGAAGCCTTCGTAGCCCAAAGGAGCCGGGATGGCTCCGTGTTCGATGGTGTAGTTATGCACCAACTCGTTGATTTCCAGCGTACTCATGCCCGCATGGATTTTCTCGCCCACGAGGTCGAGGATGGCCGTGTTGATGACGCCGCTCCGCTTGATGCCTTCAATCTCTTCGGGGGTGCGGATGAGGTTGCGTTTGGGCACCATTGCGCCACGAGCCTCCATCGCCATCACCTTTCGGTCCAATGCCGTCGGCTCCTGTCCGGCCGGGACACGCCATTTTCTACGTCTGTTGAACATGTTTCAAGAAATTTGGCCGCAAAGGTAGTGTTTTTTTCAATCATTTTGCAATTACAATACCCAACTCCTTATTAATCTGCTTGCGGATGTCGTCGAGGTCCTTCTGGCGTTTCAGCAGGATGAGTTGGTTGTCGGCGTCCGTCTCGGTTTTCAGTTCCTCCTCAATGGCCTTGCGGCGACTCTCGATGATGAGGTCCTTGTAGCGGTAAATCGACGACAGCACCGTGGCCCGCAGCACGTCTTCTTCGCGCTTGACGAAGATGCCGTATTTCTCCCATTGGTCGAGCTTGTAGGGCGACGAAAGCAAGTCGGCGGCCAACTGGGAGACGGCTTCGTCTTCGTGCGACACAAAAAAATGGTCGTCAGGGATTTGGCCTTCGTCGATGGCATGGTCGAAAATGTCGAAGATCTTCTTGTTGACCACGTTTGTGAACACAAAGCCATCCATCTTGAGGTCGTCGACAATCATTTGGGCCACCGACACTTGCTCGAAGACCTTTTCCCCGCTTTCGTCCTCGCGCTCTTCGACAATCATCTCACGACCGTACATCAGCAGCAACTTCACCAACTCGCGCTCTTGGTAATAGCCCACAGGCAACTGGTCCTCAACGGTTTCCTCTTGCTTGGGCGTTGTGGTTGTTTCCGAGACGGAAACCACGACATTGTCGTCCACGCCCAACGACTTCCTGAACTTCGCCCTCAAAATCTTGTTCAGCTCGTTGGTGAGCGTCTGCTCGGGCATGTCCAACAGGCGGCTACATTCCTTGACGTAGGTGATGCGGAAGATGCTGTCGGGGATGACGGAGATGGTCTCCACGATGTCGCGGATGACCTGTCCGCGCTTGATGGGGTCGTTCTCGGCATCCTTCAGCAGCAGTTCCGTCTTAAAGCGGATGAAGTCTTTTGCATTGTCTTTCAGGTAGTTGCCGACATATTCCACCGAAAACTCCTTGCCGAAGGTGTCGGGGTCGTGCTCGGGCGGCAGCACCACGATGCGGACGTTCATGCCTTCGCCGAGGATCATGTCGGTGCCGCGCAGGGCCGCATGGATGCCCGCCGAGTCGCCGTCGTAGAGCATGGTGATGTTTTTCGTGTAGCGTTTGACGAGGCGTATCTGCTCCATCGTCAGCGAGGTGCCGCTGCTGGCCACCGTGTTCTCGATGCCGATCTGGTGCATCCTGAGCACGTCGAAGTAGCCTTCCACGAGGATGCACTCGTCGTTTTTCGCGATGGCGTTCTTGGCGAAATAGATGCCGTAGAGCGTCTGTTTCTTGTCGTAAATCTCTGATTCAGGCGAGTTTTGGTACTTGGCCAGTTTCTTCTCGGGGTCGTTTTTCAGGATGCGTCCGCCGAAGCCGATGACGCGCCCCGTGAGGCTGTGGATGGGGAACATCACGCGGCCATGATAGCGGTCGTAAAGGCCCTTGCTGCCCTTGATGGAGAAGCCGATTTGCTCCAAAAGTTCGTCGCTGTAGCCGTTCTGCTTGGCGTAGGTCGTGAAGGCGTCCCATTGGGCGGGGCTGTAGCCGAGGTGGAACTTCTGGATGATGGGGTCGAAATAGCCGCGCTCACGGAAATATTCTAGTCCGATGGTCTTGCCTTCCTCGGTATTCCATAGCGAGTCGGTGAAATACTTGTTGGCGAACTCGTTGATGTTGAACATCTTCTCGCGTTGGCTCTGCTGCATGATTTCCTCGGCAGTCAGTTCCTTTTCCTCGATCTTGATGTTGTATTTCTTGGCTAAGTAGCGCAAGGCCTCGGGATAGGTGAAATGCTCGTGTTCCATGAGAAACTTGGCCGAGTCGCCGGCCTTGCCGCAGCCGAAGCACTTGAAGATGTTGCGTGCGGGATTGACGCTGAACGACGGCGTCTTCTCGTTGTGGAACGGACAATTGCCCCATAGGTTCGACCCGCGTTTCTTGAGCGTGACGAACTCACCTACAACCTCCTCAATATGAGCGGCTTGCAGGATTTGTTCAACCGTTTCCCTTGGTATGGCCATGACATTGAATTGAACTGCAAAACTACGAAAAAAAATGTTAGCACGTTTCGTTGGATTTCGCAAGGCTTTTTTTCGCATTGCAAATGCTGATGTTCGCGGTATTTGGGCGCAAATTGGATTAATCTGTAAAAATACGAAAAATAGGAATAGGCAAGCAAAGCTTCCGGTGGAATGAACCAAAAATGCCGCCTGCAAGAGGCGGCATTTTTGTGTTTTCACGATTGGGTCCGCGTGAAGCGGTCATTCCTTCACCACCTTGTCGGTGAAGGTCTTGCCGTCGTCCAAGGTGACGCGCATCGTGTAGGTTCCCGAAGCCAAGCCGTTCATCTCCAACGTTTCCAAGCCGTTGCGTTGCGTGCGCACGAGGCGGCCTTGCAGGTCGTAAAGCTCGATCTGCGTGGGCGTCACGTCGGGCGAATAATGCAGGTGGAGCTCATCCTTGGCGGGATTGGGCCAGTAGGCGTAGGGGCGGATGAAAGATTGGTTTTCAGGAACATCCCAAAGCTCGTCTTTGATGATGACCATGGAAACACTTCCTGGATTCTCTCCGTACTTGTATGAGCCTATTGCCACTTTCCCGTCATGCAAGATGGTCATACAGGTGGCAAAATGAAACATGTCAGGTTCAAGGAAATAGCGTGTCCAACGAATATCCAAATCCGCGTCATAGCAAACAAGTGCCAATTGGTTAAAATACCCTGTGCCTGTCATGAAGCCATAATAAATAGTGTCTGGTGCAGCAACTATGGCTTGTATGGGGCCAATGCCATTGTAAGGATATTCCTCTTCAAACAAACTGATTTTCAAAAGATTGAATTGATTATCAAACTTTGCCAAGGCTGTACAACTATGGGATACGTTTTGTCGGAATCGAGATGACAAAAGATGAATCGAATCGTTGTAGGGAACGATATACTCTTGCATCCCCCCCACAAACCAATTGGTGTTGTTCGTTTTGTAATACTCATGATCTCCAACGACTTGAAATAATGAGTCCATGAAATAGGCTTGCATCCCACCTCCTACTTTTTTCCCAAAATAATAATAAGTCAAGGGTGTATTGGTGAACATCCCTGTATGTTTGGGTTGCAATAGTAAGCCGCTCTCCATTTCCATTTCCTTTCTGTGTTTTATCGTTCCATCGATTCCTATCCGAAGCATGTTGAAATATTGAGTCCCCCAATAGGATGCGATAATGTCGCCTTTGGGATCGATGAAAAGGTCTGAAACGGTGATGATGTAACTGTCGAGATAGCTCTCAACAGGTATTTCAAGGTAGTCCGTTAGGTTCAGGTTATTGTCAAGGAAGGTAAGCCTAAAGTAGGTGGTGCTGTCGCTTTCTTCTTGCTCAAAACGGCCATAGAGAAAAGCACCCTCCATATCGGGAACGGGTTCAAACAACGTTTTCAACGGAACATTGTCCGAGGCGATGAGCAGAGAATCCAACAATTCACCGGTCATGGAAACCTTGTAAAACATGTTACCAATATCGGAACCTGAAAAGGCCTCCTCAAACATGGGACACGACAAAATCAGGCAGTTGTCGCTGGTTTCCACAATGCTATGGAAATTGAAATACTTGCCGTTCTCGTGCCAGAAATCGGTCATGATTTCCTGGGCTTTTGCCAATGATGCCGTGATGACAAAAATGGCGAGAATTGATGCGAATTGTCTCATCTTCATGTGATCCATTGTGTTTGTTTTTAAGTTGTACAATAATTTTTGCATGTTACATGATAATTCACGGTTACTCATGGCTTCCGAATTGCAAATTCGGGAAAACGAGGTAACTACTAATCAACGTCTATTGCGCCGTTTCCCTTGTAGGGCTGTCGTACCACGGCAGCCGCTTGGTATTCCACGCGGCTGCCACGATGTGGCAGCCCTACAAGCCCAGATGGTGGGAGGGTTCATTCCTTCACCACCTTGTCGGTGAAGGTCTTGCCGTCGTCCAAGGTGACGCGCATCGTGTAGGCGCCGGCGGCAAGGCCTTCCATGCCGAGGCTTTCCAAGCCGCTGCGTTGCGTGCGCACGAGGCGGCCTTGCAGGTCGTAAAGCTCGATCTGGGCGGGCGTCACGTCGGGCGAGTATTGCAGGTGAAGCCGGTCTTCGACGGGGTTGGGGTAGTAGGCGTAGGGGCGCAGCGCGGCATCGTCTTCCTGTTCTGGGACGCCCCAGCCCTCGTCATCGAAGACAAGGAAAAACAACTCGGGCGGCGCACCCATTACCACGCCGCCAATGGCCACACCGCCATTTTCAAGCGCAATCAGTTCACTGCCGACACGCGCATAGCCTTCAGGTTCAAGGCAGAAACGCTGCCAGATGATGTTGAAATCGGCATCCATCTTCACTACAGAAACCTGTCCCGAAGGACTACCCAAATAAAGCGTTTCAGGATCCTGGGTGCAATACGCGAAATACAAGTCGCCATCACCCGCCTTGGCAAGCCCTATGGGAAAGGCACAACCAATGAACATGTTCCCGATTGATAGTTCAGGCTTGGTGCGGAAATAACATGTATTCAATGCCTCCAATGTGTTCTTCCGATAACGGGTCACGCGAACACCGTTGATATTGGTGCCTGGCCTGTCAAACCGTGAGGCGACCAAAAAGGTTTCCTCGTCCCAATCCAGCACCCTTTCCCTCATACCATATTCAAATTTGACATTCGAAGGTGCTCCGTTAGGTGTCAGCGTCTCTTTCAAATTCAACAGGGAATCAAACACATGTATATATAGGGTGTTGTAGTCGCTGTTATTTATTCCCCAAAAACAGTATTCAGTCGACAACTCGTTGAAAGTGCCAAAACGATGGCCACCAGCTGGATAAAAGTTAATGGAAGAGTTGTCTTTCGGCATCACCACATGGTCTTTCACCGTTCCATCAATGCCTATGCGATAATAATGCAACTCGTTGCGCCCTGAAAGTGGGTAGCTCAGTATGATATCGCCATAATCGTCCAGGAAATATGTATCCAAGCAGGCTGAAATGATGGTGTCTGTCAATGGTACCCAAACCTCTTTTTCAGGAATGAAGTTGAGGTCGTCATCGAAGAAGGAGATGCGCAGGTCACAATGACCCTCATTGAGATTGCGCACCACTTTTGCATAGATGTTGTCATTATTAAAGGGATTGCGCTCCAATAGGAAATAGTTCAGGTCGTCATCCGCTATGAAGACAGAATCGACTAATGTGGCACCATTGGGATTGATTTTCAACAGTCTGTTGCCATAATCACTAAGATAATTGCCTTGCTCGTCAATCTCGAACAATTGGATATTGGCCAGAATGTTTCCGTCGCGCAGCTGCATCATGTTGCGCAAGTCAACAACATACCAACCCGCATTGTGATGGGCAATGGAATCATAGTTCTGCCCTTGACAAACCAATGACATTGTTGATAAAACAAGAATAGCGATATTGGTTTTCTTGAGTTTCATCTCATTTTTATCAAAACCTTAGATTTGCAGCGTGGTTGTCTGCAAGTCAAGGATGCAAGCGCAAAAGTAGTAAATTTGCATGAAATACAGACAAAGAGGAAAAAGAAAAAAGAAATAAAAACGACAATAAACAACATGTATAACCAAGGACAATGGGATCGGGCGGTTAACAATGTAGGGCAAACCTTAGATTTGCAGCGTGGTTGTCTGCAAGTCAAGGATGCAAGCGCAAAAGTAGTAAATTTGCATGAAATACAGACAAAGAGGAAAAAGAAAAAAGAAATAAAAACGACAATAAACAACATGTATAACCAAGGACAATGGGATCGGGCGGTTAACAATGTAGGGCAAATGGGTAAGACCCAACTATTTTTTTTGCACCGCCCGACTTCCGTTGGCCACAAGGCCTGGATAAGAATATGAGTTCCGAACCGATAAGGTTTGTAGGCGAAGGCCGGCGGTCCCAAAGTCCATAAAAGAAAGTGCAAAGCTATGAAGAATCATCAAATGGGCATCGACATCAGCAAGGAAAAGTTGAACATCTGCCTGAGAAAAGGCACACAGACCGTCCGCGAGGAGGAAATCAAGAACACCGTGGCGGCCATCAAGAAATGCGTGAAGAGAATCGAGAAAGAGAACGGCGTGACCCATGACGACATGCTGGTGTGCGCCGAGTTCACGGGAAGATACATCTACCCGCTGGCCTGTGCCTGCGACGAGATGGGGCTGTTCCTGTGGATGGAGGACCCGACACGGATCAAGAACTCCTTCGGCGTCACCCGTGGCAAGGACGACCGCGTGGATGCCCGCCGCATCGCGGAGTACGCCTTCCGCTTCTCCGACAAGGCCGTGGCGTACGAGATGCCCGACAAGACGCTGGCCTCGTTGAAGAACCTGCTGTCCGACAGAGACACCCTGTCGGCCGACAGGCGCAAGTACGAGATGCAGCTCCATGACCAGAAAGGCTACATGGCCCCGGAGGACTACGCACGCAAGAAACGCTCGTGGTCGGCCGTGGTCAAGACGCTCGACAAGCAGATAGCCCTCATTGACGACGAGATACAGAGGCTGGTGGAGTCGGACGAGAAGATAAAGCACCAGACCGAACTGCTCAAGACGGTTGACGGCGTCGGCGACAGAATCGCCGTCAGCATGGTCGTCCTGACCATGGCCTTCACGCGCTTCGAGACCCCGAGACAGTTCAACTGCTATGCCGGACTCGCCCCGTTCCGATACACCTCGGGGAAAAGCATTTACTCCAAATCGAAGGTGTCACAGCGGGCCAACAAGCACATCAAGTCACTCCTCCACCTCGCAGCCGTCTCCGTGGCGACACACATGAAATCGGGAGAATACAAGGACTATTACAAAAGAAAAACCGAAGAAGGAAAACATCCCATGTGTGTCCTCAACGTCATCCGTGCCAAACTCGTAAACCGCATGTTCGCAGTGGTCAAAAGGGATGAAGCCTATCAACGAAACTACAAATCATTTACTCCTACCGAAAAAAACTTTCAAAAAGCCATTGCCAATTCATAAGAATAAATAGTAATTCTTTCAAAACGAAACACGTTTGCGGCAATTTTCACTATCTTTGCGCCATGTTTGTCAAGCTGAAATACGGACTTTCGGGCATGGCGCTTCTGTTGGCGGCCCTGCTCCTGCAACGTTGTGCCAATGCCGTGGCTCCCACTGGCGGACCGAGAGACCTCGCGCCGCCCAAGGTGGTCGGAGCCATGCCCGAAAACCACAGCACCGGTTTCGGCGGACGCAAAATCGAAATCACTTTCGACGAATTTGTCACTTTGGAAAACGCTAACCAAAACGTGCTCGTCTCCCCTCCGTTGACCGCCAAACCCGACATCAAGCTGCACAACAAAACACTGGTCGTCAAGTTCAAGGAGGCCTTGGAAGCCAACACCACCTACACCGTCAGCTTCGGCGATGCCATCAAGGACCTGCACGAAGGCAACCTGTTCAAGGACTACACCTATAGCTTTTCCACGGGGTCGCATCTCGACACGCTTTCCATCGCCGGCACGGTGCTCTCGGCAGAGGAAAAGAAGCCCGTTGAAGACGTTTATGTGTCGCTTTATGCCGCCGACCGCGACAGCCTGTTTTCCCTGCCGACGGCCACGATTCCCAACTACATCACCAAAACCGACAAGGAAGGCCGCTTCCAGCTTTCAGGCTTGGCCGACAAGAAATACTTGGTCTTCGCCCTCAAGGACGTGAATTCCAACCTGTTCTTCGACCTGCCCAACGAAGAAGTCGCCTTTTTGGACACCCTCGTTCAGGCATCCTATCCCCAGAAAGACCCACCCGCCGTTCCGCCCTTGGCCGACACCACCGAGCCAATAATGGATTCCATCGCCTTGGAGACGAGAACGTTCGACCCCAATGCGCTCAACCTCACGCTGTATATGTTCACCGAGGTGGATTCAACACAGGTGCTTTTGGAAAAGAAACTCATCGAAGAAGGGCTGCTACGTTTCGTGTTTCGCCATCCGGCCAAGGACGCGGTGGTCATGACGCCCGAAATGCTGCCCGACACTTTCAATTTGGTGACGCTCCATTCGGCCGATTTCGACACGGTTTGGTGGTACTTCACGCCCAAAATCAAGGACAGCCTCTGGGTGCAGGTGCAACTCGACACGCTCATCAACGACTCGTCGCGCTACAGCCTGAAATTCAAGGAGCAAAACCAACGGCGCAACCAGCAACCTGAGCAGCTGAAAGTGTCCAACAACCTCATCGGGCGTGGCGGCCTGATTCCGGGCAACGACCTGATTCTGAAGTTTTCCGAACCCATCGTGCGTTACGAGATGAGCGACTCCGCCTTGTTCAAGTGCGACACGACGGCATCCTACAACAGACTTGAGTTTGAACCCGTTGACGAGCAAGGCATGAAATACCGCCTGAAAGCCGAGGTTGAAGCCGGCGTCAATTACAGCATCGAGATTCCCGATTCTGTGTTTTTCAGCATCCGAGGGCGCACCAACGGCCCCATCAAAGCCGATTTCCACCTCCTAAGCGACGACGAATACGGCAACATCTATATCACCGTGGCTCCGCCCGAAGGCATGAAACAAGTCATCGTGCAACTCACCGACGAAAGTGGCAAGACCGTGTTGAAACAAGAAACCATCACGCAAAAGCAGGAAGTGATGTTCGAATACCTGACACCCTCCAAATACAAGCTCCGCGCCATCCTCGACGCCGACGGCAACGGCAAATGGAGCACGGGAAACTACCATTGGGGCATCCTACCCGAAACCGTCATCGACTACAAGGACCCGCTCGACCTGAAGGCCGGCTGGGACATCGATTTGGATGCCGTTTGGGAACTATAGCACTTTGTAATACAGGTTCCTCAACAGCCCGCCGTATTTTTCCTCGGTTTTGGCATACACATAGCCTTCCTCCAGAAAATTGTTGACACTGGTCTCGTTATTGGGCGCGACCGTGGTGCATAGCAGGGTAAAACCGCGCTCCTTGGCGATTTGCTCCACCTCGCGGATGAGCTTGCGCTGAAGGCCACGGCCTCGATAATCTTCGCGTACGAGAAACAGCTTTTGGTTGGCGGCCCGATAGTCGCCTTGCAGGTCCAAATCGTGGGCGTGGTCTTCTTCGACACACTGCGGCACATAAAGCATCCCGATGGCCACCAACAAGTCGCCCTCCCAAACGCCCAAGGTGACGTTAGGCTCCTCAAGGCACGACGCTATCATTTCCGCTGAATTGTGGCGCAGCATGCTCTTGTCGGGCAAAGCGGCATAAACGGCTTCGTTCAATTCGATGACCGACTGGAAATCAGACGGTTCGCATTTCCTCAGAAGCATCGTCGGCATAAATTGAAGTGAACGCAAATCTTGTCACGTCGAACAGCCCTTGGTCGCTGATTTTCAGTTCGGGGATGACGAGCAAAGCCATGAACGCCAAGGTCATGAAAGGCGCGTAAAGCGTCGATCCGAGGCGTTTGGCGAGCGCATCGGCGTTTTGGTAGGCCTGTGCCACCTCGTAGCCGTCCTCGTTGCTCATCAGTCCGGCCACGGGCAGGGGCACCGCCACCATCTCCGTGCTGCACAAGGCCGTCACGCCGCCCGTGTGCTCGATGAGCAGGTTGACGGCATGTAGGATGTCGCGGTCGGTGACGCCCACAGCCACTATGTTATGGCTGTCGTGCGCCACGCTCGAAGCCAAGGCGCCGCGTTTCAGCCCGAAGTTCTTGATGAAGGCGATGGCGGGCTTGGTCGGCTCGTAGCGGTTCACCACGACCATCTTCAGGATGTCGCGCTCCACGTCGCTGACGAGGTTGCCGTTCTGCACCTTGGGCACGGCCGTAAAACTCTTTGTAATCAGTTGTCCGTCAATGCATTCAATCACTTTCACCGGTTTTCCCTTGTCGGGGACGAAGAGGTCGTCGTAGGTGATATAGTGCGCCTTGAAATTGTTGGGGGTCTCCGTCTCGACATACTTGATGTTCGACACGCCGTTTTCGGCCACCAACTCGCCTTTGATGTAAGTCATCCTCGCTTCGGGACGGCGCAAGTCATCGACCACGATGAAGTCGGCATCGTCGCCCACCTGAAGCATCCCGACATTGAGTTTGTAGTGTTTCACGGCGTTGAGCGAGGCGGCTTTCAGCACGTCCATCACGTCGTAGCCTTTGGCGATGGCCCTTCGCACCAAGTCGTCGATATGGCCTTTCACCAATTCGTTGGGGTGCTTGTCGTCGGAGCAAAACATCAGCTTGTCGGGATGGGAGGCCATCAGCGGAATGAGGGCCTCGAAGTTCTTTGCCGCGCTGCCATCACGGATGAGGATCTTCATGCCGAGGCTGATTTTCTCCAAGGCTTCGGCGAGGGTGAAGCATTCGTGGTCGGTGGTGATGCCCGCGCCGACGTATTTCCGCAAATCGTCGCCAGTCACGGCGGGAGCGTGTCCGTCGATGGGCTTTCCAAACCGTTTGGCGGCGGCTATTTTGGCCATCAGCTCAAGGTCTCCGCCAATGACACCCGGGTAGTTCATCACCTCCGAGAGATAGTGGATGTCGGGCGAGGCCATCAGTTCCTCGATGTCGTGGGCGTCGAGGGTGAAACCCGCCGTCTCGAAGGCCGTGGAGGGCACGCAACTCGGTGCGCCGAAGAAGAACTTGAACGGCACCTTCTTGCCGTTTTCAACCATGTAGCGTACGCCTTCCATGCCAAGCACATTGGCGATTTCGTGCGGGTCGCTGACGGTGGCCACCGTGCCGTGGCACGACGCCAAGCGCGCGAACTCCGACGGCACGAGCATGGAACTCTCCACATGCACATGCGCATCGACGAAGCCCGGCATGATGTAGCGCGTGTTGCCCACGGGCTGCTGCTCGATTTTGGCAATCTTGCCGTCATCGACGACGACCACGCCCGAAAAGATTCTTGAATTGACGAGGTCAACGATTTGGCCTCCGATGGTGAATGATGCTGGGTTATGCGGTGCGCTGTTGCTCATGAATGTTGGATATTGTGCTTTGTGGTTTGGTTATCGAACCATCAGTTTCCGATAGTATGTCCCATTGCCTTCAACGGTGATGCGGAGGGTGTATATACCTGCCACTTTCGGGGCGGCCATTTCCTGCAAAGACGTGGCACGCCGCGTCTCCACCACCATGCCCAAGGCGTTGATGATTTCGACGCACACCTCGCGTGTGGTCTCCGTCGTCAAACCGATGGTGACAGATTCGCCCTTCGCGACAGGGTTGGGATACACCTGCAAGGACTGGCCGTTTTCAACGATGTCCGTCATTTCGTGGAAGCAAACCACAAAAGGCGTATCCATGTCGCCGACGACGGCATCCGTCTCGTAGTTCAAGGATTGCGTGGCGTCGTGGTATTCCTCGCCGGTCGCGGCGTTGTAGAGGGCGAAGCGAAGATCTGCCGTTTCGTCGCCGGCAATGGTCAGGATGGCCATGCAGCGACCTTCGACGGGCATCAGCCTGAAGCTGCCTCGGCATTCGCCGTTGGCGAAGGCGGCCAGTTCGTAGCCATCGGCGGTCTCAGGGGCCAATTCGGTGCCGTCAAGCTCGACCACCGCTATTACGGTCATGTTGCCCGGGTAGGCCGAGGCGTTGGACTTCCAATGGCGTTCCTCGTTGGAGGTCGTTCTCGTTTCTCCCTTGGCGTCACTGCTCGGATAGACCAAGGTGAGGTTTGTAGTGGCGTTCGACTTGTACATCAGGCCAGTGCCCGGGGTGATGGTGAAGTTGTTCATCCACATCCCGTTGCGATAGACGGACGTGCTGTTCTTCGACTTGATGACGTCGTTTTGGGTCGGGGTGAGGTCGGCCAAGGCCTCGGTGACGGTCATCGTCGCGGTGGTGGGATAGCCTATCCACGTCCAGCCCGGGGTGAGGGTGATGGGGTGCGCGGTCGGGGTGGTGGTGGCGGCGCCCGTGATGTCCACCGTGCAGGCCGCGGCGGTCTGCACACGGTAGGAGCCTTCGGCTTCGATGGCATCTAAGCCGCCCATCCAGCTGCCGTTACGGTAGATCCTGCTCTTGCTCTTCGACTTGATGGTCTGCCCGTTGGGGGTGAGGCCGTCCTCAAGTTGGGTTAGCACGTCGCCCGCGTCGATGTAGGTGCTCCACCAGTTCCATCCTTCGTTGAAGTTCGTGGTTTGGACAACCGAGGAAGATTGCACTGTACACACCAAACGCACCGACATCCCAATGTAACGATACTGGGTCCATTGCGTCGGACAGCTGTAGTTGTTGAACTTAAACATATATGCGCCATCCGTGTCTTGATGCGTGGAGGTCCAATAGTAGCCGTTTGCAGAGGTTTTGTTAGGGGTGCTGTAGCCATTGACCGAGACGTCGTAGCGGCTTCCTGCGGCGGGGAGGAATACGGCGCCGGCGTTTTGCAACACCGCCCAGTCGGAAGCCGGGATGACGTTGACGGTGTAGTGGGCGCTTGCCGTATTGGTGTCGTTCAACGTATAGGTGGAGCTGCTCCAGTCGTCGGGCAACAGGATCAAGCCCTTGATGTCGTTCACGATGCCCTTGGCAAAACGGATGCCTGACGCCGTGTTGCGCGAGTTGATGAGGTAGGCCCATTCCTCTTGGGTCAAGGTGCGCCATTGGTTGGTCTGGCCTCCGCCGTTGCTGATGGCGTTGTAGCCCCAATCCGCCTGTCCCGTTTGGCTGAAGAGGTCGTAAGTGGCGCTTCCGTAGGCATTGTAGTGCGATTCCACGATGCTCGTTGACCAAGGTTGGTAGGCCACCGCCCCGTGATTGTTGCCGCTGGTTCCCCAACCGAACAAGTCGATCCAGCCATCATAGGTTGAGGAGATGTGGTTGTTGCTCAGTCCGACGAAATCGTACTGGTTCTCGGCAAAACGCCAGGTGTTGCTTGAGGCCATGTATTGCAAGTTACCCATCGAGAAACGCACTTGTTGCAACGCGCTCACCGAGAACACGCCTTCGAGAGCTCCTGTAGGGACGTTTTCCTGTTTCGCCGTTCCCGCCACACTCAGCAGCAGGCACAACATGGCTGTGAGTTTCAACTTGTTGGGGTGTAAACCTTTCATTTTCATATCGCTGTTGGTATTTTTGTTTTACTTCAGTTGGTTTGTTTTAATTTGGCGCAAAGATACATTATTTTGGAAAGGCGGGAAGAAAAGGCGGAAAAAAGTGTGGCGTCGTCGGGTAAATCCATATCTTTGCAGCAAAATCAACGCAACATGCAACAAGCCCCACTTTATCCCGTCGTCCGCTTGCTGAAAGGCAAGGACGACGCCTTGCGCCGCTTCCACCCTTGGGTGTTTTCGGGTGCCATCCATAGCGCCGCCGATGGCCTGCAAGCCGGCGACACGGTCACCGTCACCGACTACGACGGCAACATCCTCGGCACCGGCTTCTGCGAGTCGGACAGCATCGCCGTGAAGATGCTCAGCTTCGAGAACCGCAAAATCGACGAGTGGTTTTTCTTGGAAAAGCTCAACCTCGCCCTCGAAGTGCGCAAGCGCGTGGGGCTGGTGGGCAACCCCCACACCAACTGCTACCGCCTCGTGCATTCCGAAGGCGACGGCTTGGCGGGCCTCATCATCGACGTGTATGGCCACACCGCCGTGGTGCAGGCGCAAACCGAAGGCATGGCTCTGCATCTGGATGAAATCGTCCGCGCACTCAAGCTCATGCCCGACCTCGGCCTGCAAGCCGTCTATAACAAAAGCGCGGAAGCCATGCAACGCATGGGCAAGGAAGACGCCGTCATCGAGGACGGCTATCGCTTCGGCAGCCGCTTGGACGAGGTGATCTTGGAAAACGACAGCCGTTTCCTCCCCAACTGGGAAGAGGGCCAGAAGACCGGCTTCTTCCTCG